>Ga0182030_10002900_pt1 | contig 36543 bp, 53 predicted proteins | sample 812S3MmetaG_FD_121299 | JGI IMG/M metagenome (GOLD analysis project Ga0182030, IMG submission 121299) | Permafrost microbial communities from Stordalen Mire, Sweden - 812S3M metaG (Illumina Assembly) | ecosystem: Environmental > Terrestrial > Soil > Wetlands > Permafrost | place: Sweden...
CTGCGACGAAAACCTGTCCGGAGGAACGCGAACATGAACACGACGACGACGACGACGACGACGACGTACGATTTCGGGGACGGCAAAGGCCCCGTTCCCGCGCACCAACATGTGAACGGCGGCGGGTGGGTGGCCGACACTGCTACGGTGGTCGATACGGCCTACGTCGGTCCGAATGCGCGGGTCTTCGGCAAGGCGCGGGTCTATGAAGAGGCGTGTGTCTTCGGATCGGCTGCGGTCTTCGGCAAGGCGCGGGTCTTCGGCAAGGCGACGGTCTCCGGAGCGGCTTGGGTCTTCGGCAAGGCGCGGGTCTTCGGCCTGGCTGAGGTCTACGGCTCGGCGCGCATCTTCGGATCGGCGTGTGTCTTCGACACGGCACGCATCTACGGATCGGCGCGGGTCTCAGGATCGGCGTGGGTCTTCGACTCGGCGGAGGTCTTAGGTTGGGCTGACGTCTGCGGCGCGGCGCGGATCTCAGGCTCGACGCGGGCCTACGCCACGGCGGGTAGTGCTTGGCGTGCGCCGTCAGGTATGGCTTCGGAGTACTCCCGGAGCCGTAACCCTAGCCTATAGGTAGAGTGGCAAAGTCTGAAGAATTGTGGTCGTGTTTTTTCTCCTATGAAGGCGCTAGTAAGTTGGCTGCCCGGGACAAGCTCTTGCAAGCTTATGAGCCCTTGGCCAAAAGCCTAGTCTACAGGTTCCGAAAAAACACTAGCTACTACACCAGCGCTATGCGGGACGACTTGTTGCAAGCGGCCCGCATAGGCGTCTGGCGGAGCATCGAAGACTACGATCCGGCCAAAGGCGCTTTCTCGACGCATTGTTGGTGGCGCGTCCTACGCGAAATGCAGCGCGTTGTACAGTATGCCACACCTATCACTATTCGTAAGAACGCGCACCTTAGCAAGCGCGTTCAAGAGCGACAGAGCGCCGTGCTGGCTAAGACGGGGGAGGAGGCTACGAAAGACGAGCTCGGTATAAGCGAGCGGGCCTGGCAGAACGCACTCTGCGCCCAGCCCACCTTCGTACCGTCGGAGTGCGCTAACACTCTGACAGAGGTCGAAGACCAGGGCTACCGCGACGACGACGTGGAATCTCTCCGCGAGTACATAGCGTCGCTGTCTGCCCGCGAGCAAAAAGCCTTGCTTAGACGGATGCCTGAGGCGTTGGCCAAAGCCCGGAAGGCGCTGTAATGCTTGAGGATTCTGAGGAGATCATAGCCTGCGATCGGGAGATAGGGCTAAAGGATTCCTTCTACGACTTCATCAAGATGGCGTGGTCGCAGGTATACGCGGACTCCCCGTTCCAGGATAACTGGCACATTCCGCTCATGGCGGAACATTACGAGGCCGTCTTTCGAGGGGAAATTGACGAGCTCGTAGTAAATATCCCCCCTAATTCGTCGAAGTCCTGCATAACGTGCGTCCTTTTCCCCGCATGGCTTTGGATACGGGACCCCGCGCTAGCCCTCATAATGGCCACGTATGCGGAGCTAATTTTCCGCCGGGACTCGAATAAGACCGTAGACTTGATGCGATCGAAATGGTATCAGGCGCGTTGGGGAGACCGCTTCTCTCTGCCCACGGTGGCAGCCGTCGATTACGTGGTGAACGATAAGGGGGGTTTCCGACTGGGCACAACGCCAGGGGGTAAGGCCACGGGCTTGCACGCGAACATCCAGATACTTGACGACCCGAACAAGCCCGAGGATGCGTCAGCCGTTGGCCTACAGAACATTCGCGATTGGTACGCGCGAACGATGTCGACGCGCTGGAGGAAGCCTCCGCAAAAGACGGGGCTGATCTGCATCATGCAGCGCCTACACTGCTCCGATTTGGCCCAGATGTTTCTCGACAGGGGCGCCACGCACTTGATGCTCCCGGCTAATTTCGACCCGAAGAGACGCTGCCGTACGCCTTACGGTTACGACCCGCGGACTCAAGAGGGCGAGCTCTTAGACCCCCACAGGTTGCCGCAAAACCTGATAGACAAGCTGCGCCGGAACCTGGGCTCGATGAACGCCGCTGCGCAGTTGGATCAGCAGCCCGTGCCCGAAGGAGGCGCGATCTTCCAAAGGGAGTGGCTGAAGTTCTATTCGGAAGCGCCTAAAGCGTTCGATCAAGTGATACTCTCGTGGGATCTGGCCTACAAGGACGGCGAGTCCTCCGATTATGCTTGCGGCCAAGTGTGGGGCCGCAAGGGCGCGGACTTCTATCTACTCGACCAAGCCTGGGATCGCATGTCGTTCTCGACGGCGCTGGATCGTATCCGGGATCAAGCCAAGCGATGGCCACAAGCTACGGCCAAGCTCATTGAGGAGAAAGCCAACGGCGCGGCCGTTCTGCAAGTCCTGCAATCGAAGCTGTCCGGTCTCGTAGCCGTTGACCCTCGCGGCGGCAAGTTCTCCCGCGCCTCGGCTTGCTCGGGGCTGTTCCAGGCGGGTAACGTTCATTTGCCGGACCCTGATAAGCACCCTTGGGTCGCAGGGTACATCACGGAGCTTCTAACTTTCCCCCGCTCCGCGTATGACGATAGGGTGGATGCCACTACACAAGCGCTTTTATACTTACAGCAAAACGAGTCGTGGCTGGCACCTGCCATGGTGCAAGTCCGGAAGTGGCTTGCGCACGAAGTGTAACCGCGCTAGCTTATGCCTATGGCATTCACGAGTTCGGACATACATAAAGGCGTACTTGAGGAGTTTGCGGAGCGTGCGCACTGGGGAGACGTGGCGCAAGGACTTGAGGAGGATAGCGGCGAGTCCAAACGCGCCCGCGATCGTTCCACGGAACGCAGATTGCGTGAAGCGAAAATCCAGGCCCGCATTCTTGCAGGCGAAAGGCCATGCCCGGGTAAGTCCGCCCGGGCATGGGACCGCGTCAAAGCGGCTATGGAGTCCGAATGAAGGCCGTCACTTTTTTCTCGCCCGACCATCGATGGGCCAGCACGGCCGCGTGACCCTCTTCTACGATGTACGACCCGCCGTCTTCTCGGAGCGTAATGTCGTCACTTTTTCGCGCGGCCAGGTTCGAGTCTTGAGCGCCTGGCCACTTGGCGAAACCGGTCATGACGATATCTGATATGCTTACGGCGTCTTTCCGGCCTTGCGGCGCGGGCTTAGCCGCGGCTACGGGTTGGGGTGCGTTCTTGGCGTCTTCGGCCGCTTGCTTGGCGTCCTTGTACTTGTCGGCCTGATTCGGGGGGAGTTCGGCGGTTGCTTTCTTTTCGTTACGGAGGCGCATATCGATCTCTGTCTCGAGGTGAAGTTCGCCATTGCGGAACCGTGACGCCGCTACTTCTTCTGGGAGCAGGATACTTGCCGTGACGTAAGCAGAGTCAGCCTGGGCCATGTTCCAGCGAATCAGCGCTTGCTCGGTCTCCGACGGCTCGTACAGCTTTGGCCAAACGAACTGGATGCCCATGCTCGGGATCGAGCCTTGCGTCGGGCCGTCCTTGGCTAGAAGAATGAGCGTATACAGACGGCGCAGCTTAGGTTCTAGGTCCGCTTGAATCTTCCCCGAGATTACGTCGTAGAATCGGCGGAAGTCCGCGTCGCCCGTGGCGTTCAACCCCGAAGGCTCTCGGCCGAACAGGAAGGCTACGGGGTACTCGGATGCCGCCGACATGCGCAGCATGATGGCGTGCAGCGTCTCCGCCACGCCATTTAGCGGCGTCGGTGTGCGCTGGAACTTCTCGTTCTCCGCGTCGATGAACATCATCTTCCCGGAGGACCGCGACATATCGACCATGGCCATGCGCGTTTGGAGCGTCTGGGGGTCGTTAGAGATCATCTGCGCCAACCCATTCACGGACATGACGGCCTGGCTCAGATCGCTCATCAGGTTGGCGATCGATTGGAACGACATATCGAACTGGCGCATAACGTCGTAAGGCGCTTGGAGCACGGAGAGGGTCCACCCTAGCAGGCGTCGGCGCATTAGGAAGTCCACGGGGGCGCCGTCGAAGCGCACCACGCGGGACTCGTGAATGCGCGTGTTCGCTTGGCCTCCGAACGGGTTTATGATTTCCCACGTCTCCACTTCGCCGAACTGGGGGCCGATATCCGCGTACCAGGTAGAAGCGAAGACAAATCGACGGTCAACCCATGACAGATAACGCACGGTTCGGATCCGGGTTTCGTCTAGAGGCATGGCCATGTCTTGGCCATCGTCGGCGCCTACGATGAGCAGCCCCCCACCATAGAGACCGCCGAAGACAGACGCTTCCTTAGCCTTACCGCGTAGCTGAAGCTTGTTCGCGTAGGTCTCGACAGCCATGGCCAGCTCGGCGCGCGTCCCTTGATCCTGCCCTGCGTTTACAGCCTTGCGATTATCCCGCGGGAACGTAACAGGGTCGGCCAGTCGTTCGCCCATAGGGTCGCCAGGCCGAACCTTCGATTGCACGGTGTCCGCCGAGCCGGAGACGTAGGACGCCGACGCCCCGGGGGCTGCTTCGCCGAACTGGCGGCTTGAGGCGCCGTTCAGGTTAGCGTAGTCGCCTTTGCCCGAAGCGTTATCCGGGGGCGCGCCCAGAGGGTCTACCAGGGGGCTGCCCGGGGCTGCGGGGCCGTCCTCGCCATCGGAGGGCTGGTCCGTAGCCAAGCGCCCCGCACTTCCCGCGCTCCCCGCGCCCCCACTGGCGTCCTGCGGGATGACCAGCGTCCAGCCCCGTCGGAACATCTCGTCCGGGAAGCCTTTGACAATCTTCTTGGCGATGTCATTGCCGTTGAAGAGCGCCGTGAGTTGCGTGTCATCGATACGGAAGGCTTCGTCGTAGCGCCCGAACATCACCTTGTCGCGGCCGAAGACACCGTGGCCAGTGACGGGGTTCACCCACCCGCCGCCGCTCCCTGAGGGACCATTTCCGACAAGGCCGTCTAGGAGGTTGTCTTCTCTAATTTGCGAAATAGCTTTATGATATTGTGCTTTAGCGGCCAGGGCCTTCTCAGCAGCCGATACCTCTGCGTTCGCGGCGTCTTGCCGTAGTTTCATGCTCTCGTCCACGCTATCAATCCCGGTAGTCATGGGACATTTTAGCTAAAATAGAGCATGGCCAAAGAGCATATTGCGAAATGGGTGCCGCCTAGGGAACGGCCGGAAGTTGCGGCTCTTGCGGAGACGGAGGAAGCGCGAGGGCAAGCCGCTCTTGAGCGCGCCCGCCGAGCGGTGGCTTTGAACAAGTTCCAGACGTCTGCCTTGGAGCTTGCCGCGGGGCAGGTGGAGAAATGGCTTCGCCTTAGCCGGCATCCCGACTACGAGAACGCTGTAGGACCTTTAGACCCTAAGCAGATTATAGCCCTGCTAGATTTAGTCCTCAAGTATTCCCCTCCCCCGCAGCCTAGCGCAGGCGTCGACGGGTCTCCGAAGGACTCTACGGGTTTAGCGGACTTCTCCCGGCTCACGGCCGCGGAGCGCGAGACGTGGAAGCGCCTAGCGACTAAGACCTTGACGTAACATCCACGGGGTCCCATAATGCGCGTATGGGAAACATACTCGCTCTAGACCCTGGTCTGCATACAGGGTACGCTATTTTCACCCACGGCGTCTTGGTCAAGGCCGGGGTCGTAACGCCGGACGAACCCGTAAGCGTCCCGGGGATTTACCTGGTAGTTATCGAGAGTCCGGCCCGGATCTATTCGCAGGGTACGGTCACAAGCATATTACACCTAGCCAGGTGCGTGGGGCGGTATCAGGAGCGATACTCCGACCACACCGTTCGCCTAGTGGAGCCGCGGGAGTGGAAGGGCACTATCGACGGCGATATCATGGCCGCGCGCATCAAGGCCACGCTATCGGCCGACACGCGAGACCAGCTGCCGAAGATGACCAAGAGCGTCGAACACAACATGCTCGACGCTATTGGGCTTGGCCAGTGGTCTTTGCGGCAACCCTGGGGCCGCATACGCAGCGGCGCGATTTAGACTTCGATCACTTTATCGGAGAACACGGCACTGCCGCCCCCGGTGACATAGAATTGCCCGTTGCCCGAGTAGATCCGGGGGTTCAAGTCGCCGAGTACAGCACCCGGGGACATGTGCCAAGTGACGCCCAAGTCCTCAGACGTAAGGATACGGGATAGCGTCGTGTTCCAGGTCTGCGGGTAGGAGGGCACGAAAGCGCACACCGCCGCTAGGTGATGCCCGGCCGAAGCCAGGTCTATGACCGCACCGATATGCGTGGACACCACGACGAGGGCACTCTGTTGCGTCCACGTGATAGCGTCCAGAGAAATCCAGGTGCTTATCGCACTGGTATTCACCTTGGCGACATTAGCCACCCACACGGAGCCAAGTATGGACGAGTGCCAGGTTATTCCTGCTAGCTGGTATTGCGCTGTACCCGGCCCTATGTTCATAGCGGACGGGAAGGCTCGGGTTACGAAGGTGTGCCCGTCCGTGGTCGTGACGTACGACGGATCAACGCTGCTAGCGAATATGGCCGTGGTGCCGCTACTCCGCGCCATGACTTGTGTGCTGGCCACGGAGCTAGAAGCTACGATAGAGGGCGATGCCAGACCGGACAGAACAGACCAACCGCTGGAACTGCCCATAGCGTACAGCATTGGCCAACTCGGCACATATACCAGCTCCGCGCACGTGACAGACGTTACAAGGGTGACAGTGTAAGCGTGGGTCAGACCGGTACCCGCAGGCCCGAAGTAGAAGACCTCTGCCGTGCCCGCCGAGCCGGGCGAGCCCGTGCTGATGACGGCGTATGCCCCCGGGTGCTCCGAATTGTAACTCAGAGTCATAGGCTGCGTCGTGCCGTAGGGCGAACCCGTAATGGGCGCGCTGTTATTGGATGCCGTGCCGGGGTTCCAAAGAGCCTGGAAGGCCGTGGCTCCGCCGCCGGTCGGGTTAGTGCCTAGGAGCCAAACACCTTGCAGGGAGTCGTACCAGGCCCCGCTGTAGTAACCCGTGGTAGGGAGCGGGCTTTGCCAAGTCAAGGGGCTGCTGTTCTGCGCAAAGGTGTCGCGCTCGTTCAGAAGATAGTCGAAGGTCTGCGCCGTAGCCGGCGTGCCTCGGATGAACTGATTAGCGGTGGGGACCACTTTCGTTGCCGTACCGACATCCGGGCCGGAAGGATAGTTGACCGCAGAAGACCACGGGAAAGTCACGGAAAGCATTACTCGTCTCCTTCAAAAAAGATGTTGTTTCCCCATAGGCAACCCCATTTGAAGGGGGCCGCGCTTAGGCGTAACCACAATGCGCGTATGTAGGCCGTCATTTTACCTCTTCGGATGCGAGCGTCGTCGCAGCGTCCCAAGTGTTACCCCAGATCAGCACGTCGTCTCCGGGGCTGGAAACTATTATGTGGGCGTCGGCGCCGCCGTCCCGAGCCAAAGGGAGGTACTGGAAAAGCGCCGCGATGTCCTCGTCCGGTATTCCGAGGGCCGTGATCAAGAAGGTCTGGTCCGGAGCCTCGGAGTATACGAAGGTGTACCCGCCGGGGGTCAAGATAGCGCTAGCAACGGCGATTATGTCCGACACCAAACCGTGGGAATTGTTCACCAAAACGCGGAGTCGCAGGGCGGGCAGATAAGCCGCGTCGCTCCGACCTTGCCGGGATTCCCCTACGATTAGACCGTACTTGTCGAGCACGTCCCAAGGACCCCCGGGCATGGGATGATTGGCCAGGTTGATGCCGTTCAGGATGGACCCCATTTGCGATTCCAAGACCTGAAAGCGATTCGAGAAGGCCGTCACAAGCGCCGATATCCCGGGCTTGTTCGCGTAGACCGACGTCAGCAGCGCCGGGCCGCCCGTGGCGATGTCAAAGTTCTGAGCGGGGATCATGTTCCGTTCACTAGGATACCACTGAGGATTGCTATCTGCGTGGGGCCCATGACGATGTTACCCGTAGTCACCGGTGCAGGCGCGAGACCGATGCCGTAGGTGGGAATGTCGACAAGACCCGCGACGCCATTTAGCACGCTGGCCAGCAGAGGAATAACCTTCACGGTCGTCCCGAAGGTCCACGTCTGCTCCGTGAAGGTCGTCAGCTCGGTCACAATAGCCGCGCGCTGCGCCGTGGTGACGGGGTTGGGCGTTGTGTTCAGCGACACGTAGACAGGCACCGCCGTCCCCACGTCGAAGTATATGGTATAGTTATTGCCTAAGGCATCCGTGGCCACGCCCGACAAAGCTCCGTAGGTGCCGACGCCTGCACCCTTGTGCGACCATATCGCTTGGGCTATGATGTTTGCCAGGGTTGTCGACGGCGTTATGTTTGACGCCCCGGCCCAGTAGACCACATGGATGCTATGCGGGGGCACGCCGCTCGCGTCCGAGGCGTACGATGTGTTCTCGTAGCACCAAGCGCCTGATGGCGATCCCCCGGCGTAAGGCGTCACCGCGGCCAGAACAGCGGCTTGGATTGCGGTGGTAGTGCCGAACTGTTCGCCCCCGAGCTCTTCGATTCGCCGAGTCCGAAGCGTGGTGTCTGTATCCGCGTTTTGACCTTGCGTGGCATTCGCCGTAGTTACGCAAGCGGACCAACCCGTAATCGTAGGCGAAATGACCATGCTCGTGCCCGAGGTCACGTTCTGAGGCCCCGTCACCGTGGCTTGGAAGGCCCCGGGGACGACACCCCCGCCGCTAGGCGCCGTTACGGAGGTGAGCAATCTCCAAACATTAGACGTGGGTTGTCCGGGGACCGAGATAGTAGAACCGGCCCCTACCGTGGTGCCCGCGCTTAGCGTGAGGTTGCAAGGGACCGTGGAATACGTAGCGACCTGCGGATAGGTCCCCGTGAGGGAAGCCAGGTTCGCCAGCAAGGCGCCCTCGGCCGCGGCAGGGTTCATCGAATTGTAAACCGTGGCCAAGAGTTCGGTCGCGGCTGCAAACTCCGCGGCGAAGATGCCAATGATTTGCCCTAGGGGTTGATCCGGGTCGACATCCAGGTTCGGATCGATGAGGGTCTGTACCCGGCCGTTGAGGTAGGTAACCTCTTCCGTCACCGTAGAGGCTACAAAGCCCGAAGCCGTTAGATTGTTGATGCTCATGTCGCTTGCCTCGTGACAATAAAAGGTTGGCCAAGGCCCCCAGAGAGAACGGCGCCATCATTCGTGATTATCGTGAGCGTGGCCCCGAGCGTGCGCGCGTTCGGCGTGTAGTTCATCTTGATGCTGCTCACGGCTGCCACGCCCGGGCACTTCTGAGCGATGTTTATGAGCATTGTGCTGATGCTGCTAAGGCTCGGGTTCTTGATCAAAACTTGCGTCACGTACGGGACCCCTAGGCGTCCGTCGATGAACCACTCCCCTTGTGCGATAGAGTATAGTGCTGTAAGTTTCTGAGCCGTAACCTGGGCCACGCCGCGGACTATCGAAAGATTGCCCGTCGAGAAATCCAGATCGCCAGAGGATGTCATCAGAAAGCAGGACATGGTGAGTTTTAGCCTACGCGCATTTTACGGTGGAAGAAGCTACGGGACCGGGGGAATAGGGCGAAGGCAAAGAGGGTGCAAAAGTCAATTTGCCGCCCGTAGGCAGAGAAACAGCCGCAGCCAACGCCGTTAGAATGGCGGTAATGTTCGTCTGTATGGCGTTCAATTCCGTTTCAACTTTAGATGCCAAGGCCACGTAATCGGCGGGCGGGGCCGCGCCCGCCGCTCCAAGCTCTATCCCGGCCGGAGAGACTTTGATCTCCGGCCCGCCGTCCCGGCCTATGATAATTTTCGTAGGGTCGAGCGCGGGGTCTGCTAACGCCTGGGAGTCGGGCGCGAACATGGGGATCGCGAACGCCGAGTCAAGGGTGTGCCGCCCCAGGAACACGGGGTCCACGCCTTGGGTGGGCGCGCGGGATGCCAGACGCCACGAGTCCGCCGATAGGTCGGAGAATATGAGCAGAACGGAATCCCCTACCGACACCGGCACCCACACGAAAAACTTACCCCCTCGGGCCACGCCGAGCGGTACATCCGCAATCGTCGGGGCTGCTACGGAGTAGGCGTTACCCAACGGATCGAATAGCACGTCATTGACGGCTACTTGAACATCCACCGTCATCTTCGCCGCGTTCACGGCGGTAACCGTGGCCGGGATGCACTTTCGGATATCGCTCTTCAGAACGTCAGCGTGCGCCCCCAGAATCTCCGGTAACGTGCGAGGTATGGGCATGTCAGTATTTCACCGCCGTAAAGGAGTGGTAATAGTCCCTGCTGAAGGTGCTACCGTGGGCTCGGATCTTGTCGATACGGTAACCGCCGCCATTGACGAATATGCACGGTGTCAAGCCGCTAGGGTCCCCGGCGCCGACGAAGTTCACTAGGACGCCGGGCGCTAGGCCAGGGGTCAGCAGGACCGTGGCCTCTACGACGCCTTGGGAGTCGGACGTCGGGGAGCCTACCAAGCCCGTGTCCGGGGAAATGTTGAACGCCGTAGTCGTAGTGAGCGCCTTGCCGATATCTACGAGTTGCAAGACCTCGTCCTGTATCGACCATTCCAGCCCTGCCGATCGACAGATATCGGTCATGCGCTGCGCCGCGTTCCCGTGCAAGGACGACCCGCTTATCAGGATGGCTTCTTTCCCGGCCAAAGCAGCCGTCAAGTCCCCTGTCGTCACACCCAGGATAGGGGCCAACGTGCTAATCGCGGACGACAGAGACACCCGAGGGCCTTGCGGGACGCTGACGAAGGACGACGTCGTCACTTTTTTCGTGGCGGACACTATCCCGGGCTTTGCTACCGTGTTTTCCGATTCCAGTATGGTGACAAAGTCCGTGTCGCCCTCTCGGGTAGAATGCGCGGAGCGAATCCCGCCGTAGTAAACCTGCGCCGTATTGCCCTTGTAGCCGGCCTCTAGACGCACCGTGAGCGCTTGAGCTTGGCCAATCGCCTTGATGTGGTCCCGTGTGAGATTCCACACCTTTATCCGAGCCTTGTTAGGCTCCGACGACTTCAAAGACTTTTCTACGTCGAACTCTATGTCCAGACCGTCGACCGCCAGCCCCGTGGAATTAGCATCGTTGAAGGGAAGCGATAGCGGCCCCGAGGGCATGCCGATGGTGAGATTGACCTGCCGGGCGAAGAGCTTGGTCGTAGGATCAAGCATAGGGGTTACGCCAAGGCTCGGCACCCGAGGCTATGACGTCCGCTTGCGCTATGTAGTATAAAGCGCACCTACCGCCGCCGAAGTCTCCGACACGGGCTGGGGAGTCATCGCCTATGGCCAAGACTACCAGCTCTCCGGGAGGCGTGGAAACCTCTTGCAATAACAAGTAATTAGACACTAGCTTCAGCCCGTTGACGTAGTTCGTAGAGCCGTCCTGAGAATCTATGCTCAGGTAGTAGCACTGCTCCCGGGAGTTGTACCGGAATGTGAGCACGTAACTGACGCCGTCGAGGGCCGTAGTCTGCGTCCAGAAAAGAGCGGCGGAATCGGTCGGGATATTGAGCGCCATTATCGTACACCTAGAAATCTGTCTATCACGGACGTATACGTATGCGGCGTATTGTCGTCGTCTTTAGCTTCTTGGCTTCCGTTGCTCTGGGTTGGTGCTGCGGCTGCTACGGTGGGTTGGGGAGCCGCGCCGACTGATGACGCTACCGTGCGAATTTGCACCATCTCGAGTCGAAATCGGGCAGCGCCCGTGCCTAACTCAGGGTCGCGGGTCATGACCACGCTCTTGAGCACCATGTTGTCGTACTCGGCCCGCGGGCAGCGCACGGTCAGAAGAAGCGCGTTGTTACGGAGATTCGTCAAAGTGAAGTGCGCCAGCTTTATGTAGTCGTGATCGGAAGGGTAAGAAGCCACGATTGCATTCAGCGTCGTGGGGAAGGCCGGCTTCAACCCAATCACCGTGGCCAGCGCGTCGATAGCTCCCGATATCGAATAGAACGTGTTCGGTTGTGGGATGGTAAGTGTCACCGGCCCTACGACCATGTCCGGATCGTTCGACTTGGGGAGCGGCGTGTTAGAGACGATGACCTCGAGTGCGAGCTCATCCGGCTCGGGGCGCACATGGTCCGTCACGGCCACGCCCGTCTCTACCGTATGCGTCGTGACGGTGGCCACGCGCGTATGCGTCTCGGACATGACCGCGTCGAATATGAGAAAGTTCTGCGCCGAGGGATCGCCCCATTGGATATAAGCGGGAAGGACCGAGTCATCATGCCCCGGGGCCGATGACACAACGTTCATTTGGTCGGCCGTCGGGACTCCTTGAGTCCCTGCGCCCAGACCGATAGCGTCTAACAAACTCATGGGTATTGTGCCAAGGGATCGGGTTGAGCGGTCGTCGTAGTCGCAAACACGGCTCTATCGCGATCGGCTAGAGCCTTCGCGACGGCTTTCTGCACGACATCAGCTATCTCCCTAGGTGTGGCGTTCGTGCTTGCCGTATGCACGTGTATGTTATTGGTAGTGTTACTATGCACCGTGTTGGACACCTTACTCGGTGCCGGCACCTCCGCAGGCACTACAGCGCTGCTAGAGTAAGGCTTGTGCTTTGGGTGCGTTACATCCATGTCCAACGGGACCCCCGTCTTACGGGCTTCTTCTACTCGCTCGGCGTCCCTGCGCGCTTGAAGCCGCCGAGTATACCCTTTGGGTGCATCAGGTATCTCTCCGGCCACGTGGAAAACTTTTTGGTATTCCTCAATGCGCTTCGACCAACCCGCCCCCGTAGCCCCGATATCCTGAAAACCGCCTTTTATATCCCCCTCAGCCTTGCCCGCAATGCCCGCGGCTTCGTCGCGCATGGCGCCCTTCGGCAGGACTTTACTAAGGGCCCAAGCCACGGCATTCTTCGTACTCAGCGCGTCCGCGGCCTTTAGAAGATCCAGCATCATCCGAAGGCCCGTGATGATGGTGTCAATCGTAGCAGCTAAGCCGGTCAAAGCCTGTACGGAGACTCGCACTATGGTAGGTAAAGCATCGGCGAAGGCGAACTCAGCGTCTTCTAACAGCGTACCTAGCTGTGCATCGGGGCCTAGAATAGCCTTGACGAGGCCATCCAAAGCACCCTTGAAGTCATCGACCCATTGCTTGGCTGCCCCGAAGCCTTTGGTATCATCGAGCAATTGCCCGAGAGACGTATCCGCTCCGCTCAGCGTAGAGTAGAGCTGATCGAAGGCGAGGTACAAGGTCCCTATGACCGCGGCCAGCGTTACCACTACGCCGGACATGGCCATGGTGCCCAAGATTTTCTCGGTGGCTTCCCCCGCCAACAGAGCCTTGGTAGTGTAGAGCACCATGGCCGCGACGGGGAGCGCCACGGCCAGAAAGCGAAGGGCCGTGGCCACACCGTACGTGTTCTGGGCCAAGTCGACCATACGCTTTATGTTCTCGTTGGACTTGTCCAGCCACTTGTTGACGATAGGAAGGACCTCGGCCGCAAGGGTCGAGTAGATGGCTTTCCAACCCAACTGTTGGAGCATCAACTTGCCCTTGATCTCGTCGGAGAGCTGTATGACCTTCGCGGACGGGCCGCCCGTGAACGCCTCGTATAGGGCGAACTGCTTCTTCAGAGCTTCCGACCCGTGCTGAAGGACCGGCAATAAAGCCGAGCCGCCCCTACCTAGGGCGCGCATGGCGAAAGCGGTACGCACGGCTTGCGACGGTATAGCGGCAAGCTTATCCGAAAACTCGAAAAGTAGTTGGTCCGTGGGCTTGATATTGCCGTGGGCATCCTTTACGGACAGACCCATTTGCTGGAATATCTTGGTCGTGCCTTTCGTACCCAGCGCCACTTCTCCGGCAGCCCGGTTGAAGAAACGCATAGCCACGGCCATCTCGTTGACCGGCACTTTCATACGCTCGGCCACGTACCGATACTTTTTCAGCTCGTCGGTAGAGATTCCCAGCTTCTCCGCCTGATACTTGAGGGCCGTGGCAGCCTCGATCTGATTCGACACGAAGTCCCGCACAGTGCGCGCCAAGTAACCCAAAGCCGTGAAACGTGCCAGCCACCCCAACCGGGCCCCGAGGCTAGTCAACGCGCCTGTAGCCGCATCCGTCTTACGGGTGACATCCGTAATCTTTTCTACGCCCTGCACTTGGACGCCAAATTTTACAAGTATGTCACGGAGCGCCATGGTACTCTTGAGATTTTAGGGCTCGTTGTTCCTCGTCCTCGACTATGTTCAAAAGCTCGTGGGCCTCTAGAAGGTCGTCCAAGGACCAATGGATTTCGACCTCTTGGAGAGAGGCCAAGTGCTTGAAGACGGGCCGCCAGATCAGCCAATCGGGGCAGTCGACGTCGTCACTTTTTGCATGGCCTTCCCCGCTTCGGCGGATAGCTCGGCCAGGTTTACCCCTAGCTCGGCTAAAAAACTAGCGAAGTTTGCGTCGAGGCATTTGTATAGCCACTGCATCAAGAGCCCGTACTTGCCCGCGAAGTACTCATCGAACTGGTCTCCGAGCGGAAGACTCTTGCCGGAAGACAGATTCACCCGCGTGGTCTTAGAGAACACCGTGATCAGGTAGTCCAGGTCTTCTTCTTTCACCGACTCTAGCAGTTTGGCCAGCAGCTCCTCTGTCGTCGTATCAGCCGAAGCCATGGCAGCCACCGGCGCAACAGCCTTCGTGAGGCGCGCCAGAACTTTGCTGCCCTCGCGTGCGCCTAGCTGCTCAATCGTGAAACTCTCGCCCTGGATCGTGTAGTCTAAAGCTTGTCGCATGGGTGCCCTCTCTGATATAAGGCTAGAACAGCACGGACACGAGCACGCTTATGGACCCCGGGGGCTGCGCCGTGATCGCTATCTCTACGCACAAGGCCCCGTACGCATACACGGGTATGGGTACGGGGTCCTTGTAAGAGAGAAAGCCGGATAGCAGGACGGCTATCACGAGCCGGCGTCTACGCGCGTGAGGTCCGCAAATTCCAGCAGCCACGTCCGGGTCGTCACGTCCGCGTCGTAGGTAACATCCGGTGGCTTGGCTATCCACACCTTGCCGGCCGTGTAGATGCACGTGCCGGAAACCTTGTCTCGAATGAGCATGGCCCCGACGCCGGCGCCGTTCTTGGATAGGATGTCCAAGTTCGATAACGCGGTGAGAAAACTGTTTCCGGACGACGTCTGCGCCAACTTGATCTCAAGCTCTCCGGACCTGTCGTTAGTACGCGATCGGGCGACTTCGCCGTCCGAGCCCACGTACTTCTTGTAATCCGGCGCGGATTGCTTGATCGTAAGGAACTCCCCGGATGCGAAGCCGGAGTTGATAAGGATACCCGAGATGACGATATCGACTTGCGACGCGTCGTACTGCTTGAATCCGCCGATGGCCATGGTGTGTATTCCCTTACGCCGTGAGCGTGCCGGAGATCGAAAGATTGTTGATAGCGCCCGCGAGCTGCGCCTGGAAGGTGATGTAACCTGCCGGGATCGTCCGACCCGCTCGGTTGGTGCTCGGTATCTGTGCAACCTTCGGCACGGTGATGGTGTAGGCAGGGTTTGCGGCCAAGAAGCCGATAGACACGAACTGCTTCAGCGTCGAATCGATGATCGAGTAGAACTGGGAGATACCGGCATCCGTGTAGGGCACCTTGAGCGTGTTGGCCTGAAGAGCGACAATCTGCACTTGCAGGGCGTTGACCAAAGAATCGCGACCTCGGATGATGTCGATCCACTCCCCGTCCGGTGTCTTGCCGAACTGCGTAAGCGCGACGCCCAGGACGCGCGTGTAGACGGAGCCGTTCTTGTTCTCGATGTTGTGGATGTACCCGTCGGCGATGGTATCGACAGGGACCCCAAGAAGAGTCTTGAAAGCCCAGTTCTCCGACCCGGCTACGGTAGTGAAAAGAACGCCCATCCACGCGGCTGCGGAGTAGCACAAGAGCTGCGTCTCCGCATGAAGACCGGGGGAGCGTGCATCCGAGTTGGCCATGGTGAGGGCGAAGGCCGATGCGCTATCCGACGCCGGGAGGACCTTGTTCTGGTCGTCCGAATTGTTCCAGACGAAGAGCTTGCCCGCCGACTGCGTCCAGGCCGCTGCCTCCGATATTTCCGTGACCGACTGCGAATCCAATAGCAGGCCGTACCAACCGGAGTCCGCCGCGAGAATGGCGTTCAAGTCCGTGGTGAGATGCCCTGCGGCATCCGTAGTCACGTCGGAGAAAGTAGTGTGTGCGCGATCCGGGTAAAAGTCTAAGAGAAGACCTGCCGTGGTCGCAGCCAGCGTAATCGTTGCCCCGGACGCGGTCGCGTGCGATCGCGCCGTCGTTTCCAGGGTGGCGATAGCCGTGTTCAGCGCGGTGGCCAAGGTAGGCCCGTCCGTTGCCGGGGTTCCCGTCGATTGCACACCGACTACCACCTTACCGGATGGCAAGGTGACATTGCCTCCGACGGCCACCTTCGGACCCCCGGGAAGCGCGACGAACATCTGATAGACGTCGCTCGCTGATGCCGACGCGGCCACCACTTGGAGCGTCTGCGTCAGCGCGAAAGCTCGGCGACCGATCTTCACCGCCGACGGGGCCGGGTTCTGCGCAAACACCGATGAAGCCGCGACGTACGCCGGATCGTGCGTGGAGAATCCGTCCGAGACCATTCCGGTCAAAGACGTGTATTCCCGGACGAGGTCCGTGTAGTGGGTGTGATAGGACGCGATAAGGGGCTCGCCGAAACCCGACCCTTGAGGGGAGGCCCCAGCGACCGTGATATTGACTGTCAAAAGGTCAGCGATGCCCATGCAATCATTTTAGCCGAGACTAAAATTGTTCGTGGCCTCAAATATCCGCTACGACGACTTGCGCCTAGATGCCTCCTCTATAAAGGTGTTGGACGACGGTTCTATCCTAGTCACGGGGGCGCTGACGCACACGGGTCTTTTCCCTTACCGCAACCCGGACGGCACCCCTCGGGTAGAGTACCGACCCGAAGAAGAGGTGATGAGCGGCGATTCCCTGAACTCCTTTGCGCACGCCACGGTCACCGTGGGGCATCCCGGTCGCCGGGTCTCCGCCAGTACATGGCGAAAAGATGCTATCGGGCATGTCGTCGGCACGCCCCGAAAAGACGGGAGTCACGTGCTGGCCGACCTCCTTATTAGAGACGCCGACGCAATCGGGCGAATAAAGGGCGGAGACCTGCGACATATATCGTGCGGTTACCTTGTGGACTATGACCCCACACCGGGGGTCACGGCTAAAGGCGAACGCTACGATGGTGTGCAAAGAAAGATACGAGGCAATCACGTCGCCCTGCTCCCCAAAGACAAAGCGCCTCGAGGCGGAGATTCTTGCTCTTTGCGATTAGATGCAACTGGCGATGAAGTGTTCGAGCTAAAATCGTACATGCCCGATATCAACCCTTTGCAAGAGCGCGTCGACGCTCTTGAAGCAGAACTGGCAACTCTCCGCAAGGCGGATGTAGAGTCGTTGCGAGCGCAAATCACCGTCCTTCAGAGCGAGCTTACGAAGGTTCGCCAGGACTCGACGGAAGCCGTTCAGCGAGCTGCGGTCATTCCCCAAGAGCGCCTCGACGCCCTTGTGGCGGACCGAATCGCTGTCCTGGCGCTGGCCAAGGACTCGGATGTCAAACCCGAGGGAACGAACGTCGCCATCAAGCGCGCCATCGTCGTCAAGCGCACGCCGGAACTGGCCGAGCGAGCCGACTCCCTGTCGGAGGAGACCCTAGACACCCTTCTGGCCGTATACAAGGCGCAGCCGCACCCTTCGATGGTCGCCGCTGTCGCGGTGCATGCCCCGCCCCCGGCGCGCGAAGACGCAGCCCCGAAGGTGAAATCAATTTCGCAGATTCGTGCGGACGCCCTCGAAAAAACACACTCGGCGTGGAAAAAGAGCCACGGCGTACTAGGAGCAGATAAATGACCGTCTTGAACTCGGCATTGGCCATCGGCCAAACGGCCGTGAATCTTGTTCCGGATGCAGCCCAACCGGGCCAGCTCGCGGACCTCGCCTATAACGAAATCGATTCCTTCCCCGCGGCCGAGGTTATCAATCCCGGGCGCGCCGTGATGATTGCCTCTGACGGGCTGTCCGTCCAGCAAGTGCAGACGTCGTCCTCGTCAACGCTTCCGACTACGACCCTCGGCGTGTCGGTCCTCAATAGCGCTCGCGAAGGCCAAGGCTCTTACGGAATTACGCCTTACGGTCAAGGCGGTCTTCCCTACCAGGTCGGTGAGATGGTCCCCGTGCTCTTGCGCGGACGAATCTACGCCGAGTGGTCGGGCACTACGCAGTCCGCTTTCAGCAGCCCCAACGTTTACTCGTCTTCGACCGTGACCACGAACCGAGGCAAGTTCACGGACGCCGGCGCGTCCGCTGGCGCGGGCACCGAAGTTTGCACCGGTATCGGTCACCTGAAGAACCGCCAGGTCCTTCCTGGCTCGGGCAACCTGATTCTCGTTGATGTCAACCTCCCCGGAGTCACATAATGTCCACGGTTAGTTTTGCCCCGCCCGGCAATATGGGCGCACGTTACGACATGGCTGACGTCGTCACCCCGCACGATATTGCCAAACTCGGCGGTATCCGTATGGGTGACGAGCGCGACGACTCTTCGGGGACGGCGTTCTCTATCCGTTCTTTGACGGAAGTCATGGCCCGATCCTACGACGTTCTGTACCCGAACTTGAAGATCCGCGAGATTCTCCCGATCTTCACGGGCGTTGATCCGGGTGCAGAAATGTACACCTGGAAACAGTACGACATGAACACACGGGCGCAAGTCATCAATGACTACGCCGCGGACGCGCCCGAGTCTGACGTCGTGATGAAGGAGTACGCTTCGCGGCTTATCTCCCTCGGCACTTCGTATTCCTACTCGATTCAGGACTTGCGCAAGGCACGCTTCGCGGGTATTCCTCTCGAGACCCGCAAAGCGCTGGCCGCCCGCCGAGCTATCGAGAACTCGGTCGAACAGATCGGCTTCTTCGGCCTTCAGGCCATCCCCGGCACGGGCGTCCAGTCGTCCTTGCAGTTCACGCCGTCGGCTGTCTCCACTTCGGACGCCACCTATCAGTTCGGTCTTACGAACTTCCCGCAACTCGACGTCACCACGACCACGAACAATTGGACCCTGCCGGGCACTTCGGTCTCTACAATCACGTCGGACTTCCTCGCGCCCCAGGCACTCATCCGGACCCGCTCCAAGGGCATTCACACGGCCAATACTGTTGTGCTTCCGCTGTCCCTCGAAGCGCAGCTCAATCAACAGGCGCGGTCGACGACCTTCACCGATGACACGCTGCTCAAGTATCTCTTGAAGCTCTCGCCGAACCTGCAAAACGTGTTCTTCTCGCCGTACCTCGAGACCGCGGGCAAGAAACAAGACGGCTCGACGCCCGGACCGCGCATCATCTTCTTCGAGCGTTCGGAAGAGACGGCCCAGCTCGTTATCCCGATGGAGTTCGAGCAACTCCCCCCGCAGATCATCAACTACTCCTTCAAGGTCCCTTGTCACATGCGTATCGGCGGCATCCGGGTCTCCTACCCGTTCGCCTTCGAGGCTCTTGACGGGATGGCGGGCTGACCATGACCATCACATCCGGCGCTGGGACCTATCTTCAGACGGCTCTTCTGAACGTGCTCGGCGGGTCAACCTTTCCCGCCGTGCCCGCGCACTTCTACTTGGCCTTGTTCACCACGGCGCCGACCAACGGCGCTGCGGGGACCGAGGTCACGACCGCCGCCGCCCCGACCTACGCCCGACTGTCCATCACGCCCAATACGACGAACTTCCCCGCAGCTACGTCAGCGGCCGGGGTGTCCACCGTCGCAAACGGCGTGAACACAATCATGGCAGCCATGGGCAACGGATCGGGCATCGCCATTGTGGGTTGGGGCCTTTACGACGCGGCCACCGCAGGGAATATGTGGTTCTACGGACCGACGACGAGCACCACGCTGGCCGCTACGGACACCGCGGAATTTATCACGGGTAATCTCACATTCACGGCGCAGTAAGGAGCACCTATGGCCAACAATTCGCTAGGCGTCTCGGCCTCGGCCGTCAAGGTCACACCTGCGTCAACGGTCGTGAAGGGCCATACCCAAGGTGGCCAGCACACGGCAATCAACAACGCTGTTTCTGTCATCGTGAACCCGACAGGCGTGACCATTCTTACATCAGCCAACGCAGGCGTTTCGTGGTCGAACTTCGGGAGCACACTCACCTACGATACGGCAAGACGGCTTGGACACGCGCTCATCAATCTGATAAGCTGACATCATGGCCAATCTTGGCGCCTCTAACGCTGCCGTCACGTGTCTCACGACGGCGGCGTTTTTTTATATCTCCTCTACTCCTAGGACCGATGGGTCGATGCCGCCTATCCTGGTACAAGAGACTGCTAACGACCTAGCAGTAGGGCGATATGCTACTATTACAGGGGCGCCCCCGCTAGCGCCGCCCCCAGGGCCTTGGTGCTAAATGGCTAACATAGCGAAGTCGTACGCTGTTATAGTGGAAAGCGACACGCGCGGAATCTTCTACCTGCGCTGTTCCCGGTGTGGGGGAATGCTAGCCCTTACCAAGGAGGGTGTCCGAGAGTGCGCTAAGTGCGGATCTTTCGACGAAGGCCAGGCTGCTTATGCGCACGCTCTGCCTTGACTTGTACGGACCGTGTGTTAGAGGTACCCTATGATGGCCGAAGATAAGCTCTACAAGATTCTCTACGTCGGGATGCGCACCGGTCGGCTTACGGCCAAATGTTCCGTCTGCGGAGTTGACCTGCGCGTTCACCACATGCTCGCTAGCGTGTGCCCCATCTGCGGCCCTTTCGAGACAGCGAAGTGCGAGGCCGTGCTGTTCGCTACGGAGACCAACTAACGACATGGCTACGCTAAGCATGATGCGCGCGCAATTCCCGGAGTTCAATTCCGTGAGCGACCCTCTCCTGGCCATGATGCTAGGAGCCGCGGACCTTGAGCTGTCTACGTTCGTGTGGGGCGCTTACGGCGCGTTGAATCAGCCTATGGCCAAGAAGGACCAAGGCCAGATGTACTTGGCTGCGCACAAGCTGGCATCAAGCCCTTGGGGCCAGAACTCTAAGGCCGTGTTCCCCAATCGTTTCGGCTATCACCGAACCACGTACGGAGAAGAATTTCTGCTCTTGCAGCGAGGGGTTACGAGCGGATTCCGGGTGGCGTGAGATGATTAGCGACACCGACCACGGTTACAAGGCTCTGGTAGCAGCTTTGGGCGATAAGCCTTTCGAGAAGAGTGTCAAGGTGGGCGTCCCCGACACCGTGCGCTCGGACGGCCAAATCAATGATGAAGTGGCCGCTCGCAATGAGTTCGGCTTCGGCGTACCCGAGCGCTCCTTCCTTCGCAGCTACGTGGACCAGAACGAGTATCACATAGCGGGCCGTATCGTCGCGTTCGTCGAAGACGTCGCGCTAAACAACCGGTTCACTTGGCTCAAGGCATTCCAGAACTTGGGCGCCGAGATGGTACAGAACGTGCAAGACCATATCGAGACCAACATCCCTCCGCCGCTATCCCCGAGAACCGTGCAAAAGAAGGGTCATGACCTGGCACTGGTCGAGACCCACGAGCTCATAGAATCTATCACCTTCGAGACGGACGCAGGAGGTTCCCCGTGAAGATACTGGGCTCGATCACGATTTGCGGGCAGACGTGGAAGGTTTGCGAAGGCGACACTAAGGACCAGCCTGAATTGTCCAATGCCTGGGGCCTATGCGATCCTAGTGCCTGCGTTATTTGGCTCGATAAGGACGCTTCGCAAACTAGAAAGACGGACACTTTAGTACACGAATGCCTGCATGCTATGATAGCGTGCTCGGGGGCGGGACATGCGATAGTGGCCGCTCTCCCCAATGGGGTAAGTCCGAAAGCCCTCTCTGCATGGGAAGAGACCTTCGTGCGCGTGATGACGCCGCACGTGTTGGCCCTGTTCGGAAAGCCTAAAATCAGCCATGGCGGTTCTTGACACACGGGGCTTTATAGCCCTGATAAAGAGCCTGACGGGCATCCAAAACGTCGTATTTTCGCACGATCCGACCCCGCAAATAGGCGACATAGATCGCGCTCAGATAGTACTGACCTACAAGTCGGTAGTGGCCAGACATGTAGACGAGCATAGGCCCGTTTGGAGCGATCCGGCGTACCCCGTAGGCACTTCCTACGTCCTCGAGATAGGGAACCGGGACGTCATCGTATCCGTGCGCGCCGAGGTCTACGACGGCGGCGCCGAGGCCATCGAGCTCATCGAAGCCATACGCATAGGCATACGATCGGCTGCCTCTACGGAGTCCTTGAACGAGATGATGCTGGCCTTCCAGTGGATGTCGCCTGCGGTGGATCGACAATTCAAGGCCGAGACGCGAGAAGTGTGCGCCGCGGTGGCGGACATTCGACTTAGCGGCATTTCTATGGTCAAAACGGGCATCATCCTGCCGGGGCAGGGTGGCGATTACATAGCCGAAATCCTGCCGAATAACACGATTACGGGCACTTTCACGCCATGAAATACGGTGTGGTCCCCGGGAATCTGACGCCTTCCGGCATCGCGTTGGCCAAAACTATGGTCACGCAGGGACTGCCGGGAGCGCCCGGGCCTACGGGGTCGTCCGGCTTCTCCCGAACTACTGCCACGCTCATGCAACCGGCAGTCGGCAGTAACGTGACCGTGAGTCTAAGCGACGCCGCATGGGTGTCGGTTGGCCAAACTCTCTGGCTCATGAATGTGGGCACCTACCTGGTAGCAGCCACGTCCGGGTCATCGGTGACACTGACGAATCTGGGGGGCGTGCGAAGCGCGCTTCCGGGGACCCTAACAGGCGCAGGCGTTTTCGTGTCTCCCACGGGCGAGGGTACCGGATCTTCGGCACCGGGGCCGACGGGTGCGACGGGACCCACGGGACCCACAGGACCCCCGGGGCCGCCCGGGCCTACGGGCGCTGCGGGGCCTGCGGGTCTGGGAACGCTGTCTAACGGCACCTTCGGAAACAGCACACACTCGGACGTGATAGTAGTGGCGGGCACGCACCCGGTCTCGGTATCATCGGCCGTCATATCCACCCCTTCGGTGACCTCGAGAGCGAGCGGGCCTTTCGCCAGTCGACCGGCTCCGGGCAACTCCGGGGCCTTGTACTATTGCACCGACCTGCCCTTCGTATACGTAGATAGCGGTTCCGCGTGGCAAGTGCTGTTCCACAACGAGAACATAGGCGTACCCCCGGCGCTATCCGGCTATACGGCTTACGGAACGAACGCTTGCGCGAGAACCGAAGGAGACGTGATCTTAGCCGATATCTCCCCTAACGACGCCGCTTTCACGGCTACGAACATCGCGGCGTTCCTACAACCTGCGTCCCTGCCGGCGAGTACCCCCTGGATAGTGGAGTTTGCGGGCACTGTAAGCCCTCAAGTGCCCGGGCTTACCAACAATGTGGGTGCCGGTATGGTCGTCAGCAACGGGAACACCCTCGGTTCGTCCTTATGCTACGCCGCACACTATTTCTTGGATGGGACAAGTAGCAGCTTCGGTTTCAGTACGTTCACACTGAACGGGACAGTACAGACTAATTACGGCACTACTCCCTTGCAAATGCAGTGCGGCTACAACCTAGCTCGCTTGCGTATACTGAACGACGGGACCTATCTAAATGGTCAATTCTCTTTGGACGGGCGGCACTGGGCTCAGATGAACACGGGATCATCCATAGTAGGCTCCGCAACCTTCTCCTATTTTGGCTTTTTCGTCGGCAATCCCCTAGGCAACAACTCTCACGACTTGGCGTCCTACGTGCTACGTGATCGCATAAGTGCGTTGAATGTGCCCCAGACGGCTATAACGGCCGTAGGATCGTCCGCTAACCCGCTTGTCGCGTCCGCAAGTCACGGCCTTCGCACGGGCGATCTCGTGAACATTCACGGTGTCACGGGAGCTACCGGAGTGAATGGCCAGCAATTGCGCGTAGTTGTGGCCGATGCCAATTCCTTCTACGTGAACGGGGGCGCTCCCGGGACGTATACGAGTGGCGGTACGGTCACTTGCACCTCGCGATGACTAAAATAGAACATGACCACTCTAAACAGCAACGTCAGCTCCCCTGCCCCGGTTACAGCGACTTCGTACTCGTCCGTTCTAGGGCTGGCCGGCCCCACTGGGTCGCCAGGACCCTCGGGTAGCAACGCTTTCACGGCGACAACGGCGTCATTCGTTCAGCCCGCTGTTGGGGGCACCGTGAGCGTGCCCGTGATCGATGCCATGTGGGTGTCGGTTGGCCAAGCTGTTTTCGTGGCTACCGGGGGCAATTACTCCGTTTCATCGGTGCCAAACTCCTCTCACATGATTCTGACCAACCTCGGGGAGTCGGAGAACGCTCTGCCGGGAGCGGTAATAACGGCCGAATCTACCGTGTCTCCGTCCGGCTTCAGCGGTCTCTCCAGCTCGGGTACTCCGGGCGCGACGGGTGCGCCGGGCGCGACGGGACCGGCAGGGCCTCCGGGTCCGACGGGTCCGACGGGACCCGCGAGTAGTTCCGGTCTCCCGGATGGTACCTACGGAGATAGCGCGCACGTAGCGCAAGTGACGGTCTCCGGGGGGAACATCGCTGCGGTCGAATCCGTGGCCATCGTGTTCCCGGGCTCTATCCCTACAGGTACCGGACCCTTCGGCAGCCGACCACCCCCCGGCCAAGCCGGCGCCCTCTACTACTGCACTGATCTCCCCTTCGTATACTTGGACAACGGTACGGCTTGGCAAGTAGTGTTCCAGGGTGAGCTCATAGGCGTACCACCCGTTCTGTCTGACTACACTGTATGCGGTACCGGCATAGCGACCCGGTCCGATGGGGATGTCATATTTCTTACCTCGTCCCCTAGCGACACGGCTTTCACGACGAATCAAGAGTCCGTGCTGCTGAAGGCTGCGTCGCTGCCTGCAAGCACCCCTTGGATAGTGGAGTTTGCCGGTACTATCAGCCCCCAAGCGCTTCCAGGCGGCTACCCCGGGATAGGCGTAGCCATCTCGAATGGCACCGTATCGGGTACGTCCACGGTGTATGTGACCTACCTGTACTTCAATAGCAACGGCTACGCCATGGACTCTTTCGTCATAGGCGCTAGCGGTAGAAGCTCCTCGTCGGCTTTTGACGGTTCCCAATTGGTGTGCGGCTACAACCTAGCTCGCCTGCGGTTCCTGAACGACGGGACCCATATCAACGCTCAATTCTCCTTGGACGGGCGGCACTGGGTTCAAATTGCGTCAACGGCTTCCGCGGCCTTTACGAACTTCGGCTTTTTCGTCGGTTCGCCGTACCTCCTGGGTGCTCGCGACTTGGCATCCTATGTGTTACGGAGCCGCACAAGTGCGTTGAATGTGCCCCAGACGGCCATAACGGGCGTGACCAATACCACCAACCCTCTGGTCACGTCCGCAAATCACGGCCTTTGGACGGGGGATCTCGTGAATATCAACGGTGTCGGCGGTGCTACCGGTGTGAATGGCCAGCAATTGCGCGTAGTTGTGGCCGATGCCAATTCCTTCTATGTGAACGTGGGCGCTCCCGGGGCGTATACGAGTGGCGGTACAGTCACTTGCAGCACAAGGTAACCAGCCGTGCTAAAATCCACCATGCGCCATAGTATCATCGGCCTACTCTCCTCCGCCGCTGCGATGTCTTTGCCGGGGGCTGCGGAGTGGATCGGGCGATTCGTTTTCGCGATGATTACCGCGGCTTGTGGCGCGATTGTGTCCCACTACATCAACAATTTTTGGACTAAAAAGCCATGACGTTCCCCGTAGGCGGATTCCCGACCATCGCGCAAATAGTGGAATACTCCCACGTAGAGAAGCCTGCGGTCAGCGTGGCTTTCACCGGGGGCGTTGCCGATCTCGACTTGACCGACCCGACCAACGGCCTGCATCCTTGCGCTACCGACTTCTATTGCGGCGCGACGGGCAACTTGGTCGCGCAATTGGCCGGCGACACCACGACTAGGACCTACCCTGTTACAGCGGGCCAAATCGTGACAGGTCTCTTCATCTTGATCAAAAGCACGTCCGTTTCAGGAATAGTGCGCCGCTGACCTTGACACGTGCGGGAGCGGTGCTAGCTTCAGGGTAAGGAGTCCGATGAAAGCTATCCACTACTTCATGTTGTTCCTCATGTGCGCCGCTGGCGTGGCCACGCAATTGGCGGGTGACCCGCATGTTGGCCAAGCAGCTCAGATCACGGCGTCCGTAGCTACGGCCCTTCTCGGCGTTTTGGCGCACATTTCGCCTTCCGCCATCCCAGCCGCGCCCGTCGCGCCCGCCCCCGTCGCGCCCGCCCCCGTAACCCCCGCGATCGTCGCGGATAACCCCCCGGTGTCTCCATGAAAAATGTGTTTGTCCTCGGCCTTGGATGTATCCTCGGCGGTGTGCTCGGCTGTTCGACTCTACCCGCGTCGTCGACCCCGTCGCACGCGGATCAAGTGGCCGCCATCGTCTTGGCGACGACGGTTTGGAATGTGGCGTCCGACGCTTGCGTTGCGCACGCCAAGGCTAGCGGCGTGGCTACCAGCCAGACCGCTTGTGCGAAGACGCTTATCGTAGCGCAGAATCTTCTACAGACGGCCGCTCAAGCCGTCGATACGGGCTTCAACCCCAAGGCCGGATGCGCCATGCTTCAGGCCGTAGCCCTTGTCGAATCTGTTGGCCAAGACCTGGATGTTTCTGAAGCGACCTTGGCCGTTATCGAAGACGCTATGACCCTGGCCGACCGCTTTACGGACCCCACTTGCGTCGCCGCGGACGCCGGAACGACCGTCACGCCCCCCGCTCCGCCGCCCGCTCCGCCGCCCGCTCTGGACGCCTCGGTTACGGACGCCGCTTCGGACGCCGCGTTCGTTCTCACCACACCCAACCTGAAAGCCCTCAGCATATGAACCCCGCTGTTGTCATCGCTCTGCTACAGGAAATCTTCACCTTCGCGCCGGAGATTGTGCAAGACGTCGAGAATCTCGTCGCGAGTATCAAGGCCTCGTCCACCGCGTCCACCGCGTCCACCGCGCCCATCGCGCCCATCGCGCCCATCGCTCCGTCCGTCGTGTCGGAGACCGCCGCGAATCTGCGAACCCTTGAGGGCAAATGAAACTCTACGTGGGCTTCTCTACGGCCAATGACTTCGTGTCGAGGGCCATCCGTTGGATTACCCTCGCCCCGGAGTCCCACGCGTATCTACGGTTCGAGCTTGCTCTAGCCGATCGCGATGTCTTCTTCGAGGCCGCTTGGGACGGTTTCCGTTGTCGCCTCGGGCATCAAGGCGAAGTCGTGGAAGAGTACTGCATAACGGGCGGCAAGCCGGCGCAAGCCGCGTTTGACCTTTGCACGGCTTGGTGGGACACGCCTTACGACTACTCGGGCATTCTCGGCGAGCTCGTAGTTCGCATCGGGATGCTCTTCGGAAAGCGTTGGCCAAACGCCTTCGCGAACCCTCATCACATGTTCTGTTCGGAAGCCGCGGCGCTTATCCTGAAGAGCATCGGTCACCCTCTGTTCGCTGACGTTCCAGCAGCCGATATTCGGAGCATCGATCCCGGTATGCTCGCGAGAATGCTGAAGGCATACGAGGCACCCCATGCGTCAGCAACTGTTTGACAACTTCAATTCGCTCACCGACAAGCTTGAGGGCCATCTGCCCTACATGTACTTGGACACGGAAGGTCTGGTCACAATCGGTCGCGGTAACCTCATCGATCCCGTCGCCTCGGCCGTTTGCCTGGGCTTCGTGAACAACGCAGACGGAACCGCAGCCACCGTCAAGACCATCAAAGCGCAGTGGGCTCTTGTGAAGAGCCGCAAAGACCTTTGCGCGCGCGGTGGCCAGGCTTTTCGTCTGATCACTACCATCACCCTCCCGGAGAAAGCCATCGACGAACTTTGCACCGTTCGATTGGCTGCCAACGAGTCCTTAGTCAAGGCGCAGTTCCCCGATTGGCCAGGCTATCCGGCCGATGCCCAATGGGGTCTGATGTCGATGGCGTGGGCGCGAGGGCCGAACAATTTACACGGCGGATATCCGCACTTTTCTGCTGCTGTGGAGGCTAAAGACTGGCTGGAGGCCGGGAAGCAATGCCGCATGAACGGTTGCTCCAATGAAAGGAATGTGACTACGGCCAAAGCTTTCTTTTTAGCCGCTCGTTCTGTCGAATGCGGGGGTGACCCCGAAACGTTCTTGTCTTTGCTTATGTAGTGTTTCACGATACCCTCACTGAACATCCTAAACCCCCGACACCTTTCGTTAGGTGTCGGGGGTTTGCGTATTTGCGGCCCGAACATGCGGGATATCCTTTGGGGCCGTCGGTGGGCGCGGCGACCGAATATCCGGGATATCTGTCGGGATATCCTTTGCGTGCGTCGGGGGCCGTCGGGACCGAATATCATTTGCGTGCGTCGGGGGCCGTCAGGACCGAATATCCTTTGGGGGCCGTCGGGGGCCGTCGGTAATATAATATTTTTCCTATCTTCCCATGCGTGCGGCGGCGGCGGCGGGGGCCGTCGGTAATATATAAAAAAAAAAAAATTTTTGGATCTCCGGGTTACTCCCCATGCGTGCGGGCGGCCGATTATGGGACCCTACTTCGCGCTCGGGCCTACCCCCTACGCCCACCTGCCCCGCGCCGCACCGCACGAACCGCGCCTGCGTGCGTACCGTGCGCCTGCGTGCGTACCGTGCGCCTGCGTACGACCTTACGCACCACATACCCCACCATAACCCGCTACTTAGGCATGATGCGTACGTCCTTACACACCTCATCGCCCCGCGTGTGCACGGTGCGTGCACGGCGCGTACGACCTTACGCACACCATCGCCCCGCGTGTGCACACCGACGCCCAATATCCCGGTAATATCCACTATAGCAGATATTATCGTCGTCCTAAGGGACCGCTGTCTACTATAACGGATATTCCGACTGATATTCGGGCAATATCCGGGCAATATCCTGCCCGTAATGGGGGAGGATATTCGGTCTCGGAGGCGGATATTGCCCGGATATTCGGTCTCGGAGGCGGATATTACGACGGATATTCGGGCAATATCCGGGTAATATCCGGTAATATCCGACGAGTTGTGTAGGGTGCTTCCCGGTAGTGCGTAGAATCTTACGCAACGCGGCGGGTGGCCAAGTCGGGCAGGGAATAGCGTTTCCCTCGAGAATTTGCCTGTATTCCGCGCCGCGTCGCACCGAACCGCCCCGCGCCGCACCGTAGAAGGCCGTCCCGCCCCGCGCCGCACCGTAGTGTATACGTCCGGGGGTATACACGCCGGTATGCACGGGTCTAAGTGCTCGTAATCGTTACTCTTTTGATGGCCAGTGTACACCATGTACCCCTGCTGGCTAGTCCTAACACTTGTCCGGGGGCCAGGGCGTCACTCACGCGGATATTCCCGCGGGATATTCCCGCTGCAATATCCGCTATAACGGATATTGCCCCCCCCGTTATACGCCCCTTCCTCTACCCCCCGTATACATCTATACACTATAGAAGAAGAGGGCGTGTTTTCACGGGGTTTTCGAGTGTTTTCGCGTGTACACGCCCTCTACACGCCCTCTACACTGGCCACCCGAAACGCGGCTTTTCTCGGTGTTTCTCGAGAGAGCGAGTACACTGGCCCGCCGGCCCGCACACCCTACCGTATCCCACCTAAATAACGAAAAGACTTGACCGTGGCGCCGATCGGCCGTATCCTGTGATCATGCAAATCACCTTGAACCGCAAAGAACTAGTACGAGCCTTGGCCCCCCTTGCCCTCTTGACGAAAGACGCCCCCGAACCGCTGCGACAAGTAAGGATCTCCGCTTACGCGTCCGCGGCCTTCCTGACGTACGAAGCGTCGTTCCGCGTCTACAACGGGGCCCAAGAGCTTACCGTCTCAGTCCCGACTACGGACGCGGCGGTACCGGCAACCGCCGCGCCCATCGCTCTTGACGTGAAGGACCTGCTCAAGTTCGCCCGAAGAGCCTCGGAGAGCCCTCTCGTAACGATAAGGGGCGACGGCACGGTCGTATCGGGCGCGCTTATCGTCAAACTACCCACCTTCCCCTTGGCCGACTTGCCGGAATTGCCGGAATTGCCGTTCGCGACCCAGAAAGCGGGCGCTCGGAGCGCCACCATCGATCTCGAGGCCATCCGGCGCGTCGCGCACGCCATGTCCCAGGACTATGTGCGCGAGGCTCTGCACGGCGTTTGCATCGAGTGCGACGCGGACGGCGTCGTCCACACGGTGGCGACCGATGGCCACCGGGTGGCGGTCGTCCGCGCTACCGCACCGACATCGCCGTACCAGCTGCTCATCTCTTACGACGCCGTCCTTGCGATCCTAAGCGCACCGGCTACCGAGGCGCACGCAAGCTGGAATGATGACTACCTTAGCCTACATACGGCCACCTATCACCTAATCACGCGCTTGTCCGATGAGCAGTTCCCGCCCTGGCGCAAGGTCGTGCCCGCGGCGTACGACCGCGCACCTATCCTACTGCCCCGGAAGGCGCTAGTAGCAGTGCTCAAGAGCATGTGTAAGGCTAAGCGTGGCGCAATCTTCTCAGCCTCGGGGGACGGTAACACAATCATAGTGTGCGAAGAATTAGGCGTCACCGGTAGCGTCGTGGCCCCTTGGACCGGCAAGGCGGTAGGCGTCAACCCCCGATATCTTCGCGAGGCGATCGAAGACCTAGTAGGCGATACGGTTACCCTGGAACTCAGTGGCGACGCGCGTGCTCCCTTGGCCTTCCGAGAGGGCAAATATACCGCCGTGGTGATGCCGGTGAGGATATGATCGCCCTTATCCCCACCCCTCGCCCACGGCTTCCTACGGGGCTGGATATACGCTGACGGCTCCTTTCGGACTACCTGATACCTACATATCCCACCTAAATAACGAAAAGACTTGACCGCGGCCGCGATCGGCCGTATCATATAAGCATGAACAACGTCACCAAACGAATCGAAGAGAAAGTCGCCTACGCCCGCGCCGTCGTGACGGCCAGCGAGATATACGCCAGCGTCCCTAAGGACTGGGTTGAGGCTTTCGAGGCATGTGTGTGCGAGTCTTACGCTTTGGACCCCATCTCCGACTACGAGGACCGTGCCAAATACGCGCTGACGCAAGACGCCTTAGACGCGCTGAAAGCCCTATGTCGTAAATGGTGCGACTACGACCTCTACGCGGACGCGGTCGATTCCACCCCTGCGAATCTCCGCAAAAACCTAGCGAAGGTCGAAGCGATGGCCCAGGTCGCCTTGGCCATTGGCGCAGCGAAACGGGCGTACAAGGGCCTCCAGAGCGAATTGGACGAGTTCCTAAGCTGCGTCGACGACTCCTGAGGTCACCCGCGCAGCCCCGCGCAGCCCTACATATCCCACCTAAATAACGAAAACCCTTGACCGCGGCCGCGATCGGCCGTAGGATAAGATCAGGAACAACATGGACAACACGAACAACACCACGAACAACGAAATGACCTGGTACACGGACGGCCCCCTGTATGTGTGTGTACAGACGGGTCAGCCTCAAGACAACGTCCGTGTAGGTATCGGGGACACCTACCAAGAGGCATTCGCCAACCTGGAAGGGACGCCCAGCCAAAGCGTCGGGCGGGATTGTGGGGAACGCGCAGCCCTCGACTGGGCTGCTGGGGCTGGGTGGATAAGGTCTCGACACGCGCTCGTAGAAGACGACGGTCCCGACTACGACCCTGACGGCGATCCCGACGTCGGTCCCGCCGACGGTCCCGACTACGACCCTGACGGCGATCCCGCCGACGACGGCTACGACGGTCCCGAATACGCCCCCGACGACGATCCTCCGTACGGAACGGCACCACTTCCAGCGGGGCTGAGCTCCCTGCCGGCGCAGGTGCTAGATTGCCATACCAACAAATTGCTCGCTGGCAGGCCATCGCCGAGCCTAATCGAAGCGAGCCTAGACGCCGAGCCTACGGGGGCCGTGCCGGCCTATTACTCCGAGGGCATGTGGCACTACGTCCGCCCAGACGAGGAAAGTCTCCTGAGGCTCCTAGGGGAGGACGTCTGGACAGTGTACGTCGCCTGGTATCTCACCTAAATAACGAAAACCCTTGACCGCGGCCGCGATCGGCCGTAAGATAAGAGCATGGACACGAACAACAACGCGAACAACGAAGCGCTTTACTCCCTCCTTGAATACGGACGCTTGGCCGACGCCTGCGAATGGGCTGCGCAACGCGCGGATACGTTGGCCATGAGCTCACTGGCTCTGGCCACGGCCTCTACGATACCCCCCGAAGCCGCGCGGCCCACCGCACGCCCCACGGCACGGCCCACCGCGCGCCCCATTATCAGCTTCACGTCGATCCTTCACGTCGAGCCTTCGCGCTAACTCCGACATCTACCACCTAATTATCAAAAAACACTTGACCCCCAGCCCTTCGGACGTATTATGAACAACATGAAAACGCTAACGCTAACGATCCTCTCCTCTCTCGCGATATTCGGTGCCTTGACGGCTTTTTCGTGCGCAATCGCTCACGCGGCTCCCTCACACACCTACACATGCACCACGGTATACGTCTTGGGCGGTACTGTTACAACCTGTCGGTAACCCCCGATGAGCACCGCAAAAGACAAGACGCTTATTCCGTGGGGGGCCGTGGACGTCTGGGTTTTCCGCTGTCCGTCTGGGGGCTCGAGGCGCCTCGAACACGGCTCCGACGAACACGCGCGGGCCCTTGACGAGTATCGCCGCACGGGCGCCATAGCGGGTTGTTATCTCGTCCCCCCCAACGAGGACCCCTGGGACGACTCGGATTGCTACGGAGGGCCGTCACTCGAAGAGATCGACTGGACCGGCCTAGACGAAGGACTCCGTACATGAACACGACGACGACAACGACGACGACAACGACGACGCACGATTTCGGGTACGGTCTGGTCCCCGCGCACCGACACCCTAACGGCGGCGGGTGGGTGGCCGACACTGCTACGGTGGCAGATACGGCCTACGTCGGTCCGAATGCGCGGGTCTTCGAAGACGCTTGGGTCTTCGGCAGGGCGTGTGTCTTCGGCAAGGCGTGTGTCTTCGGATCGGCGCGGGTCTGCGACTCGGCGCAGGTCTTCGGTTCGGCTGAGGTCTTCAGTTCGGCTGCGGTCTTCGGTTCGGCTGCGGTCTTCGGCAAGGCGACGGTCTCCGGAGCGGCTTGGGTCTACGGCGAGGCGACGGTCTCCGGAGCGGCTTGGATCTATGAAGAGGCGCGGGTCTTCGGCCTGGCTGAGGTCTACGGCTCGGCGCGCATCTTCGGCCAGGCGTCGGTCTCCGGATCGGCGTGGGTATACGACTCGGCGTGGGTCTCCGGATCGGCGTGGGTCTTCGACACGGCGCGGGTACACGACGAAGTACTCTCAGAAGGAACACGCACATGATTTTCATAGATTGCGACGGCGTTCTATCGAACACGGTTGGGCACCTGCTAAAGGCGGTGAACGAGGTCCGTAAGGCGCAGCCTTACGCGACCGAAGAGGACATCACGAATTTCGATTTTCGGAAGTGCCCCGGTCTTTCGCGCGAAGAGCAAGAGTTGTGCTATCGGCGGCTAGCTTCTCCGGGTTTTGCCGGAGAGCTTTCTACGTGTGGAGGCGCCGATGCCTTTTTGGAGGGTCTAAGAGGTATAGGCCGTGTGGTGTGCTTGACATCACCCATGCGCGGGGCATCCGATTGGGTCTACTGCCGGGCGGAGTGGCTAGCGGCCCGAGGCTTCTCGCCTAAGGATATCGTGCAATGCACGGATAAGGCGCTGCTTTGCGCCGCGGCCACGGACGTGCTAATAGACGATGCCGTGCACAACATAGCCGAGTGGCCCGGTATGCGAGTCTTGATCGACAGGCCATGGAACCGCGCTTACGATGGCGCTCGATACAACTACCGAACTGCTTTGGAACACATACGGTACATGGCACGTTTTTCGCCCTTTCAGAGAAGGGTGTACTAATGGCTCACATTCTGCCTTCATCTAACGAGTTCGATATTCCCGACCTGCTGATAGGTCTTCAAGCGGAAGCGATTACGGAGCCGGTTGTCGCCTGGGGTTCCGTGGCACGTACAATGCGCATCCCGGGAGGCACTTGGCACTTCTATGTCGACGACGCTCGCTTCCGAGCCTTGCTCGCCAACACAACCCCCGTGGCCAACTCCGGCGCGGCCCAGACCACGGAACCCAACATCTCGATTTACGACACTACGCCGCGCTTCGAGGCGTTGGCCAAGATCGGCGCTAAGAGGTACGTTGCACGTTTATGGCAGCGCGCGGGTTTGCGGATATTCGTGGACTTGAACGTGCCGGAACTGCGCTTCCAAGACAATCTGATCGGCGTGCCTGCGGGCTGGCGCGCGTTCTCTACTAGGGGCTACGCCTCCCGTCCCGAAGACTTGCTCGCCGAGCACGCGCTTGTAAGGGACCGCCCGGGGCTGTTGTTTCTCGTTGTGGGCGGCGGTAAGCCTATACAGGACATTTGCCGCGACCTACCCGGCGCCGTATGGGTGCCCTCGTGGCACGGGACCAGAAAGGCCACGTCGTGAGCAAGGGCGCAGGCATCGGGGGGCACGCTACAGGTCCCGAGGGGCTTGCAGGGAACAACCCCACGGCCGAGGCTACGGAGGCCGCTATTTTGGCCATGGGCTTGGCGAACGCAGAACTGGTATCCGACTATACGGGCAACTCGTCCAGCGGCATGAACTCGTATCTCCTACGAGGTAAAGGCGTGAAGGGGGACTTGTCCTACACTAGGCACGTAGCGAAGCGCGTTCGCCTATTGCAAAAGACTCTTCTCGAGGCGCCTCAAACGCGAACGGCTGTCACGCGGGGTATGCACCTACCGGAGGCGACGCTGGCCGGCCTGCAACCGGGTACGACTTTTCGCGCGCGTAACTTTTTCTCCACTTCCGAAGGTAGCCAGGTAGCCGAAGAGTTCGGGGGGCGGAATACCGTCATTCACATAGCCAATGCCCGGGGTGTGAACGTCCGGAATTTTGCAGGCCCTCTGGGCAGTATCGAAAAAGAAATCTTGCTTCCGGCCGGAAGGCGCTTCAAGATAGAAGCACACGCTGTTTTCGAGGGCACTCATATCCTACACATGAGGCAATTGAACTGACTATGAGCACGCAAGATAAGCTAGAAGACCCCGGACTCGTCCCGGATGCGCAGTACGAAAACCCTTTTTCGGACTGGCCAGAATTTTCTGGTAGAGCCCCCGGCCCTAAGAAAAAGACCCGAGCGAAAAAGACAACGCCTTCCGAAGGACCACGAACATGAGCGAAAAAACAAGGGTTATCATTCCGGACATTCATGGTAATCACGGTGACGGCCCCGCGACCACTGCCTGTTTACAGGACGTGAAAAGACTGGCGCCGTCGGAAATAGTATTGCTCGGGGATTTGCTGGATTGCGGCGGTGTTTTCTCGACGCATCAGAGGACCTACACTAACGAGCTTGCGGAGTCCTATTCTGCTGACGTGGAAGCCGCTAACTCATTCTTGGACGCGCTTCAAGCCGTAGCCCCCTCGGCCAAGATCCACTATCTCGAGGGCAATCATGAGCAGCACGTAGAAAGGTGGGCTGCCCGCGCTTTCTTGAACAAGGACGACGCCGACACGCTGCTCGACGCTTACGGTCCTTGGGCTGCGCTGCGTCTAAAGTCTCGAGGAATCCGCTACTATCGAAGGTCCGTGCTTTATCAGGGCCTTTCGATTCCGGGGGCTATTCGGCTTGGCCAGTGCTTTTTTGTTCACGGTGTATCCCACGCGAAGCATGCTGCCTCGGAGCATCTTCGGGCTTTTGGAGCTTCCGTAGTGTATGGCCACACGCACCGCTCCCAGGCCGTTGTAGAGCGCACGGTTACGTCCTCGGGTCACGGGGCTTGGTGCCCAGGATGCCTATGCAAGCTTCAGCCCCTATACAAGCATACCGTGCCGACCACGTGGGCGCACGGTTACGGTTTGCAGTTTGTGGCCGCTTCGGGCCGCTTTATGCACGTCAACGTTCCAATCGTTCGCGGCGGATCGTTACTGCCGAGGTATCTGGGGTAACATGAACACGACGACGACGACGACGACGACGTACGATTTCGGGGACGGCAAAGGTCCGGTCCTTGCACATAAGCACCCGAACGGGGGCGGGTGGGTGGCCAACACGGCTGATGTCAACGATACGGCCTTCGTCGGCCCGGACGCCTTGGTCTTCGGCAAGGCGCGGGTCTTCGGATCGGCGCGGGTCTGCGAATCGGCTGCGGTCTTCGGCTCGGCGCAGGTCTTCGGCTCGGCTTGGGTCTACGGCGAGGCGACGGTCTTCGGAGCGGCTTGGGTCTTCGGCAGGGCGACGGTCTCCGGAGCGGCTTGGGTCTTCGGCGAGGCGCGGGTCTTCGGCCGAGCGTGTGTCTTCGGCGAGGCGCGGGTCTTCGGCCGAGCGTGTGTCTTCGGCTCGGCACGCATCTACGGATCGGCGCGGGTCTTCGACACGGCGTGGGTATACGACTCGGCGTGGGTCTGCGGAACGTCGACGGTTTGCGGAACGTCGACGGTTTGCGGCTCGGTGCGGGTCTGCGACGAAAACCTGTCCGGAGGAACGCGAACATGAACACGACGACGACGACGA
>Ga0182030_10002901_pt1 | contig 36528 bp, 27 predicted proteins | sample 812S3MmetaG_FD_121299 | JGI IMG/M metagenome (GOLD analysis project Ga0182030, IMG submission 121299) | Permafrost microbial communities from Stordalen Mire, Sweden - 812S3M metaG (Illumina Assembly) | ecosystem: Environmental > Terrestrial > Soil > Wetlands > Permafrost | place: Sweden...
CGACTGGCACGGACGCGAACGTGCCGTTGCGCGGCGTGGAGGCCGCCGCGTTGCAGGTGCGCGACAATTTGAAAATCATCCAGGGCCGGATGTTTGACTGGGGCAAGGACGAAGTCATCGTCGGCGACGGCGCGGCCCAGGAATTCGCCGGGCTGGACGTCGGCTCGAAAATCCAGGTGGGCCGTTACGAATGGCCGGTCGTCGGCATTTTTTCCGCGAACGGCGGCGTGTCGGAATCGGAAATCTGGACCGACGCGAAGGTGTTGCAGGACGCCTACAATCGCGGCGACTCGTTTCAATCCGTCTCCGTCCGGCTCAATTCGCCGGGCGCGTTCCAGGCGTTCAAGGATTCGCTCACCTCGAACCCGCAGCTCAACGTCCAGGTTTCCCGGCTGTCCGATTATTACGCCCAGCAATCCGAAACGCTCACGCGGCTGATCACCACGCTCGGTTTTCTCATCGCGTTTTTGATGGCCGTTGGCGCGGTGTTCGGCGCGCTGAACACGATGTATAGCGCCGTCGCGGCGCGGACGCGCGAAATCGCCACGCTGCGCGCGCTCGGCTTCGGCGGCGGCGCGGTGGTGGTCTCGCTCATGCTGGAATCGCTGTTGCTGGCGCTGGTCGGCGGCGTCATCGGCGGCGGCCTGGCCTATTTTGCCTTCAACAATTTTCACACCTCGACGATGAACTGGCAGAGCTTCAGCCAGATCACATTCGCCTTCCGGGTCACGCCGGAATTGCTGGCGCGCGGCGTGGCATGGGCGGCGGCAATTGGTTTGATTGGCGGCCTGTTCCCGGCCATCCGCGCCGCGCGGCTGCCCATCGCGGCGGCGTTGCGGGAATTGTGAGAATTAAAAATCCCCTTCAATCCATAATTCCACCCTCCGTTCAGCGGCGTAAACCTTGAAGATCGCTGGAGGGTGCTGCTTGGCAATCGCATTGATAATACTGACTTCAACTGACAGAAAGGCATCGGCCATTTCAACACCTGTTAATCCTTTTCTGCTGGCGAGCAAAAACGTAAGCGTGCCGGAGTTCAATAATGCTGCTTTCTCCGCAGGCTTGTAACGAATGCGTTCATCCGCAGTCAGTATAACCCAACCGTGGCGTCCAGCTTCTGAAATCCAAGTCGCATCAGGCGTATTGTCGGAAAAGTGGTCGTCATGATGTTCCACTTTCCAACCTGCTTCTCGTAACTTTGTCGGAACAATCTTTCCACCCAAGCTGCGGTCAATAAAAAATACAGGCGGTTCAGGCTGCGCAGGCGAGTTCGAGTTCTGTGCGGATGGCTTCGTCAATTTCGTCCCTGGTGCACTTGTAATCATCCGCGAGATCCTCTGCGGATTCTCCAGCTTTGTAGCGCCGGGCAATTATCGTCGTCGAAATGGCACGCCGCGCCAAGCATGGGCGGCCAAAGTTGAAAAGCGGATCGACGACAATTAGTCGAGGGCCATCGGTGCGGAAATCGCGAGTAAAAGGATAAAACCGTGTGGCAAGACCTCCCGTGTCGTATTCGACCCGTTGAAGAAACGCTTTTAGGATTTGTTCCATTGCAATTTGTCCTTGTGCTGTTGCACTGACAAGTTGTCCAAGATGAGTGATGAACAGTTCAGAGCCGTCAGTTTGAAAACCAAGGCCTGCCAGAGCTAATGGATGTTCAGATCCCGTTTTCTTTCTTAAATAATACAATGCCTTTTTGATTGCTCGCATCGGAAGTTGATGCCGGGATCGGAGCGTTTGAATCGTATAGGCCTCAACCAGTTGTAAAAAATTTAATGCTTCGCCCTTATATTTGGGAAACCATGAGCGCAAAGTTGAAGTCGGGGTCTGCGCAATGCGCGCAGCCTCGGCGAACGGATACAGCGGCGTTATGCGAGAGTCGGTCACGAATTTGTCAGTTGTTAATAACCTGTCAATAACTCTGGCGGTATTGTTGGCTTCTGTCAAGCGTGGCGTTGAATGTTTTCATCGCCGCTTCCATTCAACTGAAAAAGCGAACGGCTTCCCGCCCTCTTTGCGTGTTTTCAGAATGGTTGCGCCAACATCGTCGCCGGGGTCAATGCGTCGGGAGCACGGCGTTCGGGCCGTTGCTGAAGCTGGCGGAAATCGCCGCCGCGCCCAAGGCCGTGTTGTAGATGCGGAACTCGTCAATGGAACCGTTCAGCGGCGCGTCACTTGCGAAGAGCGACCGGCCGAGGAAAAAGCAGTTCGTGTCCACGCTCGCGAGCGAGACAAGGTCCTTGCGCGACGCGGCCAGCACGCCGTTGGTGTAAATCCCCATGAAACCTGAAGCCGGATCCAGCACGCAGGCGACATACAGATTGGTCTGGTCGTCGAGATTGCCCGGAATCGTGATGACGCGCTCGGTCGGGTGCGGGTCCATGATCGTCAGGCGGAAATCCTTCGCGCCGCCGTGCGGACAGAAATACAAGTCATGCCCGCCGTTGTTGCCGTTCGTCGAGCCTTGATCGAAAACGCGCGCCCAGTTTTTGTTTGCGCCCAAGGTTGCCCAAAATTCGAACGTGACCGCGCGGTCGCCGGCGATGAGTCCGCCCGGAAGATTCACATAAGTGCCGCGCGTGCCGTCGAGATGGACCTGTCCGCCACTGATGGTCGCCGCGCCTTCCAATGTGCCGTCCGCATGGCCGACGGAATCGCTCGCGTCGGTGGTAAAGCTGTAGCGATGCTGGAGCGCGGCCGCCGGATTTTCGGCGGAGGCGGGTTTGCTGCCGGCGTCTTGGGCTTGGGCGACAATGCCGGAAAAGGCCAACGCCGCTGTCATAGCGGCGGCATTAAGGAGAAGGGTATTTTGTTTCATAAGTGTTCGAGCGCCATGGTTACAGAGCCGCGACGGTGATTCAAGCCTGTGATGTTTATACGGACGCGCGAACTCGAAGCAAAAAGGCGAACGGATTTTTCCATTCGCCTTTCGTGATTTGAAATCCCAAATTTGCGATTTGAACTTTTTCAATACCGGTAATGCTCCGGTTTGTAGGGGCCTTCCACCGGCACGCCAAGATAGTCGGCTTGTTTTTTCGTGAGCTTGGTCAGCTTCACGCCGATTTTTTCCAGGTGCAGCCGGGCGACTTCCTCGTCCAGTTTTTTCGGCAGGCGATAGACGCCAATTTTCGCAGTATCTTTGTTCTTCCACAAGTCGAGCTGCGCGAGGACTTGATTCGTGAAGCTGTTCGACATTACAAAGCTCGGATGGCCGGTGGCGCAGCCGAGGTTCACGAGCCGGCCTTCGGCGAGCATGTAAATGCTGTTACCGCTGGCGAAGGTGTATTTGTCCACTTGCGGCTTGATGTTGAGTTTTTTCACGCCGGGCGCCTTGTTCAAGCGATCAACCTGGATTTCGTTGTCGAAGTGGCCGATGTTGCAGACGATGGCCTGGTCTTTCATCTTCGCCATGTGCTCCAGCGTGATGATGTCGCAGTTGCCGGTCGTGGTGACGTAAAGGTCCGCCTCGCCGAGCGTGTCCTCGATGGTCTTGACTTCAAACCCTTCCATCGCCGCCTGCAACGCGTTGATGGGATCAATCTCCGTGACGATGACGCGCGCGCCAAATCCGCGGAGCGAATGTGAGCAGCCTTTGCCGACATCGCCGTAACCACAGACGCAGGCGACTTTGCCGGCGACCATCACGTCGGTGGCGCGCTTGATGCCGTCGGCGAGTGATTCGCGGCAACCATAGAGGTTGTCGAATTTCGACTTGGTGACGGAGTCGTTGACATTGATGGCTGGAACGAGAAGTTTTCCCTGCTCCAACATTTGATACAAACGATGAACGCCCGTCGTGGTTTCTTCGGAAACACCTTTCCAGTCTTTCACGACGGCGTGCCAGAAACCAGGACGCTCCTTTGCCACGCGCTTCAAAAGATTTTTGATGACGGTAACCTCGTGATTGTCGCTCGGTGAGTTGATCCAGTCGCTGCCATTTTCGAGTTCGTAGCCTTTGTGGATGAGCAGCGTCGCGTCGCCGCCATCATCTACGATGAGTTGCGGGCCTTTGTTGCCGGGATGCGTCAGCGCGCGGAGCGTGAAATCCCAGTATTCTTCGAGCGATTCGCCCTTGTGCGCGAACACGGGAACACCGGCCTTCGCAATCGCAGCGGCGGCGTGGTCCTGCGTCGAGAAGATGTTGCAGCTCGCCCAACGCACCGACGCACCAAGCTCGACGAGCGTCTCGATGAGAATCGCCGTCTCGATGGTCATGTGCAATGAACCGGTGATGCGCACGCCTTTGAGCGGCTTGGTCGCGCCGGATTTTTTGCGGATGGACATCAAGCCGGGCATTTCATGCTCGGAAACCCGGATGGTCTTGCGGCCCCATTCGGCGAGCGAGAGGTCGCGGACGGCGAAGTCCTGCTTGGACACGCCATTGCCGTTGGTCTTCACAACCGTGCGGCGTGACGGTGAAAGTTTGATTGCTGCCATAAATTTTTATCGGTTGAAAGGTTAATTCAATTTCAAGGCGCGCTTCAATTCCTTCACCTTGTCGGCCTTTTCCCAAGTGATGTCCGGATCGGTTTTGCCGAAGTGGCCGTAATTGGTCGTCTTGCGGTAAATCGGTCGGAGCAGGTTGAGCTGATTGATGATGTTCGCCGGCTTGAAGCTGAACACTTCGCGCACGGCCTTTTCAATCTGCTCGTCGGTGATGCCGTCAATCGCCGTTCCGAAAGTGTTGATGCAAACACTAACGGGTTCGGGATAGCCGATGGCGTAGGCGAACTGGATTTCTGCGCTGCTGGCGATGCCCGCTGCAACGATGTTCTTCGCAACGTAACGCCCCATGTAAGCCGCGCTGCGATCAACCTTCGACGGGTCCTTGCCGCTGAACGCGCCGCCGCCGTGACGGCCCATGCCGCCATAGCTGTCCACGATGATTTTGCGACCGGTCAAACCGGTGTCGCCCTGCGGGCCGCCGACGACGAAACGGCCGGTCGGATTGATGAGGAACTGTGTTTTCTTCGTCAGCAATTCCTTCGGCAAAACTTTCTTGACGATGTTCTCGATGCAAAATTCCTTGATGGTCTTGTGCTTCGCGCTGGCGGCGTGTTGGGTGGATATGACCACATTCGTGATTTCCACCGGCTGGTCATTCACATATTTGACGGAAACCTGCGATTTCGCGTCGGGCCGCAGCCATGCGACCTTGCCGGTCTTGCGGATGCGTGTCAGTTCCGCGCCAAGTTGGTGTGCAAACATGATTGGCGCGGGCATAAGCTCCGGCGTTTCCGCCGTTGCGTAGCCAAACATCAAGCCCTGGTCGCCGGCACCCTGCTCGGCCGTGTCTTTGCCTTCCGCCGCGCGCGCGTCCACCCCTTGCGCGATGTCCGGCGACTGCGACGTGATGGCGTTCATGATCAAAACCTTGTCGGCATGAAACACGTCGTCGTCGTGCGTGTAGCCGATTTCGCGGATGGCTTCGCGCGCGATGGCGTTGAAATCCAGCTTTGCCTTCGTCGTGATTTCGCCGCCGACGACGACGAGGTTCGACTTGGCGTAGGTTTCACAGGCGACGCGGCTGAACTTGTCCTGCGCGAGGCAGGCGTCCAGCACGTAATCAGAAATCGTGTCGCACACTTTGTCCGGATGGCCCTCGCCGACGGACTCGGATGAAAAGATAAAGTTCTTGCTCATGGAATTTGGTTTTTATTTTTAATCAATAACATATTGACGTATCAAGATAGGATGATATATCCTTTCCAAAGCGCGTCAAATGCTTTTTTGAATAATTTTGGCGTGCGAATAATCATGTCCTCAACCTTGAAATCATTGCGGGCGCTGTCCGACCCCACCCGGCTGCGCATCGTGGCACTGCTGGAGCGTGACGAGCTCTCGGTCGCCGAGCTTCAGGAAATCACGCGGCTCGGCCAATCGCGCATCTCCACGCACCTCGGCCTGCTCGCGGATTGCGCGCTCGTGCAATCGCGGCGCGACGGCAAGCGGACGTTTTACAAACTGAACCAAAATGCCGAAGGTGCGACCGGCGAGTTCATCCAACTCGCCATTCGCGGCGCGAAGGAACTCACCGAACACGGCGGCGACCAGATCAATCTCAAGCGCGTTCTCGCCCGCCGCAAAGAACAGGCGCAGGTTTTCTTCAATCAAGTCGCCGGGCGTTTTGATCGCGTCTATGGGCCGGGCCGCTCGTGGCAGGCGTTCGGGCATCTGCTGCTGCGGATATTGCCGTCGCTCGTCGTCGCGGACCTCGGCGCGGGCGAAGGCTTGTTAAGTGAGTTGCTCGCGCGCCGCTGCAAAAAAGTCATCGCCGTGGACAACTCGGAAAAAATCGTCGCGTTCGGCGCGGCCAAGGCGAAAAAGAACGGCCTGAAAAATCTGGAATTCCGGCTGGGCGACTTGCAGAGCCCGCCGATTGAGGCGAACAGCGTGGACCTCGTGATTTTGAGCCAGGCATTGCACCACGCCGAAGTTCCTGCGGACGCCATTGCCGCCGCGCACAAGATTTTGAAGCCCGGCGGGCAGATTTTGATTCTCGATTTGCTCAAGCACAACTTCGACAAGGCGCGCGAACTTTACGGCGACCGCTGGCTGGGATTTGCCGAAAGCGATTTGCATCGCTGGCTGGAAGCTGCTGGTTTCAAGAAAATTGAAATCAGCATCGTCGCCGCCGAGGAACAGCCACCGCATTTTCAGACCATCCTGGCAGGGGGAGAGAAATAATTTTACAGTTTAAATTGCTCAAAAGCACCGCTGACGGGAAGCACCCACCCATTTTTTGATGCTGCTGGTTTAGCTTCTTTCAAAATAAAATCGCTTGAGATTTTATAGTGATTTTGAAAAGCACCAGTATCGGGATTTACTCCCGTTATGAAATGCAATTCAAATGGGTGACCTGAAGGATCTGCTTGTTTTGCTTCCTCGAATTGAGCCGCGCTCAAATAGATCGGCCTAATCTTTTTAAGATCAGCTTCGACGCTGCTTTTTACCTCAACAAAACTTCCCGTTGCGGGAATCGTTATATCATGTCGAGTGTTCGGCGGTTGAATTTCAATTCCGATTCCTTGGGCGGTAAAATACTCCTGCACTATTTTTTCAGCAATGTGTCCAATCGGTTTCGTGACCAGATTTATAAATCTACCCGGCTGAACAATGACACGTTGTATTGCTCGTTCTTCCAAATGAGGAAGCATTTCTTCAGCGTTTATTGCAATTTTTTCAATTTCTGCTTTATCCGCATTTTTCAAAAATGATTTAACCACTTTGGTTTTTCCTTCGCGTTGAATCGGAATTTCAATTTCGCTCTCAACGAGCAACGCCGGATCAAAGCTCGGCCAGTTCGCGTAAGGCAGACTTGGATGTTGAGTGTTGGATGTTGAATGTTGAATGTTCAACTTATCCCACAATTCCTCGGCCAGATGCGGCGCAAACGGCTGAAGCAAAATCAAAAACTCGCGCAGCACCGAAACCGGCTTGGTTTCCCAGGTGATTGCCTCATTCACGAAAACCATCATCGCGGAAATCGCCGTGTTGAAGCGCATCCCGTCGAGGTCTTCCGTGACTTTCTTGATGCAGGTGTGCAGCGTCTTCAACTGCGCAGGCGTCGCCGCCACGTCTTTGACGGCGGAGTCGAGTTTGATCAGATTCAGCAGTGCTTCGCGACTTTGCGCCTTTGTTGTTAGAGTTTCCGCCTGCTCAAATTCCGTCTCGCTCTGTTCATCCACGAACAGGCGCCACACGCGGCCAAGAAAGCGATAAACGCCCTCGACGCCCTTGGTGTTCCACGGCTTCACCATTTCGAGCGGGCCCATGAACATTTCGTAAAGGCGAAAAGCATCCGCGCCATATTCGCCGAGCACGTCGTCGGGATTCACCACGTTGCCGCGCGACTTGGACATTTTCTGTCCATCCTCGCCAAGGATGAGTCCCTGATTGACGAGCTTGAAAAACGGCTCCGGCGTGGAGACATGGCCGAGATCAAACAGCACCTTGTGCCAGAAGCGCGCGTAAAGCAGATGCAACACTGCGTGTTCCGTGCCGCCGACATACAAATCCACGCCGGGCGTGGATTTGGGGGATGAGGTCTGGCGTCTGGCGTCTGGGGCAGCCATCCAATAATTTTCCGCGTCCTTGCCAACGAACGCGGAATCGTTTTTCGCGTCAAGGAAACGCAGATAATACCAGCACGAGCCGGCCCATTGCGGCATGGTGTTCGTTTCGCGAACAATAGAAATTTCGCCCTTTTCAAAATTCGGTGAAATTTGATGAATCCATTCTCTGGCGCGAGCTAATGGCGGTTCGCCATTAGGCGTAGGTTTGTAATCAGTCAAATCGGGCGGTATTAGCGGTAAATCTTTTTCGGGCAACGCTTCGTGATAAGAATAAGTCGTTACGCCGTTATGGATAATTTGGCCAAGTTTCCACACAATTGGAAACGGTTCGCCCCAATAGCGTTGCCGACTAAATAGCCAGTCGCGCATTTTGTAATTGATGGTCTTTTTCCCGACCCCATGTTCTTCAAGCCATTTCGTGATTTGTGTTTTGGCTTCTTGCGTTGATAAACCTGAAATGAAATCAGAATTTACGGAAATACCATCACCAACAAAACCTTGCCAATCTTTTCCGGCGGGAGCTTCAACGACTTGTATGATCGGCAAATTAAATTTCTTTGCGAATTCAAAATCACGCTCGTCATGCGCAGGCACAGCCATAATCGCCCCCGTGCCATAGCTCGCCAAAACATAATCCGCAATCCAAACTGGGACGCGTTGATGGTTGACTGGATTTATTGCAAACGCGCCGGTGAAAACACCGGTCTTTTCTTTTGATAATTCAGTGCGCTCCAAATCGCTTTTGCTCGCGATGGATTTTTGATAGTCCTCGACAACTTGACGTTGTTCATTCGTCGTGATGCTTCCGACCAAAGAATGCTCTGGGGACAAAACCAAATAAGTCGCTCCAAAAAGTGTATCTGGACGGGTAGTAAATACTTTTACTTTCTGTTTTTCTCTCTCGATTTCAAAAGTAACTTCTGCTCCTTCGCTGCGACCAATCCAGTTGCGTTGCATTTCTTTGAGCGAATCGCTCCAGTCAATGATATTCAAATCTTGAAGCAATCTTTCGGAATATTTGGTAATACGAAGCATCCACTGGCGCATTGCTCTGCGCACGACGGGAAACCCACCAACTTCACTTTTACCATCAACCACTTCTTCGTTTGCAAGCACTGTGCCAAGCTCTTCGCACCACCAAACAGATGCTGCCGTAGAATATGCGAGGCGTTGATCGCTGGTTAAATCCCACGCCATATATTCGCGTTCGTGTGCAGGCACATCTTCCCAATATTTTCTCAAACGTAAAAGAGTTGGATTTGTTTCCCATTCATGCCGACGTTTTGGATTTTCAGAAAATACATCCTGAAAAATATCAATTGTTTCAGCTTTATTCGTTTTGGGATTGAACCACGAATTGTAGAGCTTGAGAAAAATCCACTGCGTCCATTTGAAATACTCCACGTCGGTCGTGGCGAGTTCGCGCGTCCAGTCGTAGCTGAAGCCGAGGCTTTTGATCTGGCGCGTGAAATTGGCGATGTTTGCCTCGGTCGTCACGCGCGGATGCCGGCCGGTCTTGACGGCGTATTGCTCGGCGGGCAGGCCGAACGAATCCCAGCCCATCGGATGCAGCACGTTGAAGCCCTGGGCGCGTTTGTAGCGCGCCAGAATGTCCGTGGCCGTGTAGCCTTCGGGATGCCCGACGTGCAGGCCCGCGCCGCTCGGATACGGAAACATGTCGAGGATGTAAAACTTCGGCGGGGCTTTGCAGCCGGCCACCTTTTCGCGCGACATGGAATCCGCACCATGACGAATTGCGAAGGGATGGTTCGCGGGAATTTCGTCGCCGGGATTGAACGCGCGGAAAGCCTGCTGCTCGTCCCAAGTTTTCTGCCACTTGGGTTCGATCAGATGAAACGGATATTGTCTGCGGCTGCTCGACATAAAAGAGAAGTCTAAAGTCCAAGGTCCAAAGTCTAAAGTCCAAACTCGCTCACAATTGCACGACTTTGAATCTTGGACTTGAGACTTTGAACTTCCCACACCAGCCGCAAGCCTTCGAGCGTCAAATCCGGCGACACGGCGGAAATTTCCGGCAGCTTCGCCGCGATTAATTTCGCGTAGCCGCCCGTCGCCACGACCGGCAGTTTTTTGACTTTCAACTCGCGCTTCAGCTCCGCGATCAATTCACGCACCAGCCCGCGATAGCCGTGGACCGCGCCGATGAGCATCGCCTGTTCCGTGCTTTTGCCGACGGCGGTGTTAATTTCGCGGATGGTGATGCGCGGCAGCAGCGCCGTCTTTTCGTGCAAATAATCCGTCATCGCCGCCAGCCCCGGCGCGATGATGCCGCCGGCGTAATTACCCGCGCGATTGACGACATCAAACGTGACCGCCGTTCCGAAATCCACGACGACCACCGGCGCGCCAAAGCGTTTGCGCGCCGCCACCGCGTTGGCCAAACGATCAGGCCCGATTGAATTTGGTTTTGGATAATCAATGCCCACGCCACGCACGGTTTTCGGCGTGAGTTCAAGCGTGTCCAACTTCCAATGCTTGCGAACGGTTTTGCGGACGAGCGGCGTGGCGCGCGGCACGACGCTGCACAAAATGGCACCGTCAATTATTTTTGCGCCGGCAAATTTTTTAACGCGCGCGGCGGCTTTTCCGCCAAACCATTCGCGCGTCGGCACATTGATTTGCCGCAGCACGCGCCGGTTGTTCGCCAGCCCGACGTGCGTGTGCGTGTTGCCGATGTCGAAAAGCAGAATCATCGTTTCATCCGCAGATTACGCGGATTTTCGCGGAAAAAAAGAAGTTTGGAAAAAATCTGCGTCCATTTGCGAAATCTGCGGATTTATTTCTCCATCGTCACGTCGCCGCCAGTGATGCGTTCCAGGTGGCCATGCTCGGTGCGGACGAGCAGAGCGCCGTCGTCGTCCAGTGATTCGGCGCGGCCGCGAATCCTGCGCCCGCCAATCTGAATCGTCACCTCGCGGCCAATGGTCGCGCAGTGCGCCTGCCATTCGTCCGCGACGGCGGTGAACTTGCCCGCGCAAATCCGCGCGTAATCAAAATCCAGTTCGCGCAAAACCGCCGCCGCCAGTTCCGGGCGCGAAATGGCCCGGCCCGATTCGATTTTGAGTGAAGTCGCGAGCCTGCGGAGTTCCGCCGGAAATTCATTCGCGCCCAAATTAACGTCAACGCCGATGCCGAGGATGACGTGTTTGACGCGATCCAGTTCCGCGCTCAACTCGGTCAAAATGCCCGCGACTTTTTTTCCGCCAACCAAAATGTCGTTCGGCCATTTGATTTCGGGCTTCAAGCCGGTTTCCGATTGAATCGCGCGGCGCAAGGCAGTGGCCGAAGCGACGGTGAGTTGCGTGGTTTCCTGCGGACGCAAATCCGGCCGTAACAAAATCGAAAACCAAAGCCCCTTGCGCTCCGGCGAAATCCATTTGCGGCCGAGCCGTCCGCGACCGAGCGTTTGCGATTCGGCGAAAACGACGACGCCTTCCTTCACGCCGTCACGCGCGAGTTTTTCAATCACGTCGTTCGTGGAAGTGGTTTGCTCGAACACGCGGATGTCGCGCCCGATGACTTTGGTTTTGCCGAGGCGCGCGAGCAAATCGTCGGCGTGCAGCGCGTCCGGCGCGCTGACCAGCCGGTAGCCCAAATGCGGTTCGGCCTCGATTTCGTAATCGAGCGAGCGCAATTCCTCGATGCGCGCCCAGACCGCCGCGCGGCTGATGCCCAGCTGCTCCGCGAGTTCCGCGCCCGACACGCCGTCGGGATTGGCGCGCAACGCGGTGAGGATTTTGGCGTCAGTCGTCATATACTTTTAAAAATAGCGCAAAGGCGCAAAAATATGAAGGCGCAAAGTTTGGGAAAACCGCCCATCGTTCCAAGTTGAAATGGCCTGTTGACTTCGCCTGCGCGTCTGATAAACTTCATCTCCCTTTTGTTTGGGTAAAAATGAAAACGCATTTGCCAAAAGTGAATTTAGACGAGCGCAAGTGGCATCTGATTGATGCCGACGGCGCGGTGCTGGGCCGTCTGGCCGCGCAGGTTGCCGACATTTTGCGCGGCAAAAACAAGCCGATCTACACGCCGCACCTCGATGCCGGCGATTTTGTCGTCGTCATCAACGCGGAAAAAGTCCGCGTCACCGGCAAAAAGGAGACCGCCAAGCAATACATGACCTATTCCGGCTGGAAGGGCGGCGAAAAATACACGACCGTCGAGCGGTTGCGCGTCAAGAATCCGGAACATCTCATCACGCACGCCGTGAAGGGCATGATTCCCAAGAACCGGCTCGGCCGGGTGTTGCTCACAAAATTGAAAGTGTTCAAAGGCCCGAAGCATCCGCACGCGGCGCAGCAACCCGCGGCGCTCAAGGCGGCGGCATAAATTGATTTATGGCTGAAACGAAAATCGTTGAATTTCTCGGCACCGGTCGGCGCAAAACCGCCATCGCGCGGGTTCGCCTCGCGTCCGGCAACGGCAAAATCACCGTCAACGGCCGCGCGTTTGACAATTATTTCACGCTCGAAACCCAGCGGTCGCAGGCGACCATGCCCCTGACGGTCACCGGCACGGCGGAAAAATTCGACGTGCGCGTTAACGTCAGCGGCGGCGGACCGAACGGCCAGGCCGACGCGGTTCGGCACGGCATCGCCCGCGCGCTGCTGAAATTCGACGTGGCGCTGCGGCCTCCGCTGAAGGCCGGGGGTTTGCTCACGCGCGATCCCCGCATGAAAGAGCGCAAAAAATACGGCCAGCCGGGCGCGCGCAAACGGTTCCAATTCTCGAAACGTTAATCGCGCTGGAAATTTCCAAGCCCCGCTGGTTCAATCCAGCGGGGTTTTTTGTTTGGCAGGATAGACACGGATTACACAGATTTTCACGAATTGAATCTGTGTTATCCGTGAAATCCGTGTCCAAGAAATTTTCGTGTGGTTCGTGTGGTTCACGGTTAAAATTTTAAAAATGAAATCGAAAAAAATTGCCGTTGTCGGCGCGTCCGGTTACTCCGGCGAGGAGCTTGTCAAACTGCTGCTGCACCATCCGCATGCGGAACTGGCCGCCGTCACCTCGCGCCAGAACGCCGGGCAGACGCTGGCGCAGGTCTTCCCGAAATTCGCCAGCCACCCAAAATCAAAGACGCTCCGCTTCGTCGAGCCGAATGCGGAACTGCTCGCAAAGCAGGCTGATGTGGTTTTTCTCGCGCTGCCGCATGGCGTCGCCGCCGAATTCGCCGTGCCGCTGCTCAACGCCGGCTGCGTCGTGATTGATTTAAGCGCGGATTTCCGGCTCAAAAGCGCAGAGATTTACAAGGATTTTTACGCACACGATCATCCCGCGCCGGAGTTGCTAAAGAAATCTGTTTACGGCTTGCCGGAAATTTACCGGGACGAAATCAAAAAATCCCTGCTCATCGCGTCGCCGGGCTGCTACCCGACGAGTATTTTGCTGCCGGTCATTCCGCTGCTCAAAGCTGGTTTGGTGAAACCTGCCGGCATCATTGCCGATTCGTTGAGCGGCGTGAGCGGCGCGGGCCGAAAGGCGGAGATTGATTATCTTTTCTGCGAGTGCAACGAAAGCGTCCGGCCCTACGGCGTGCCGAAGCACCGGCATTTGTCCGAAATCGAGGAGCAGCTTTCGTTCGCGGCTGGCGCGAACGTCATTATCCAGTTCACGCCGCATTTGATTCCGGTGAACCGGGGCATTTTGACGACGATTTATCTCGCGCCGGAAAAATCCGCCGACGCGGAGAAAATTTCCACGTGCTACAAAAAAGCCTACGGCGGGAAACCGTTCGTCCGGCTGCTCGAAGGCAAGGCGTTGCCCGACACTAAAAACGTCGTCGGCACAAACGTCATTGAACTCGCGTGGCGGCTCGACCCGCGCACCGGCCGGCTTATCGTGATGAGCGCCGAGGACAATCTGGTCAAGGGCGCGAGCGGCCAGGCGGTGCAAAGCATGAACCTCGCGTGCGGCTGGCCAGAAACGGCGGGCTTGGTTTGAATTTGAAATCTTCAATTTCAGATTTGAAATTGCGTCCGCCGCCGGCTTCACCCACCCGATGGAATGCCGCCGATTACGCCGCAAATTCCGCCGTGCAGCACGCCTGGGCGCGCGAACTCATCGCCAAGCTCGATTTGCGCGGTGATGAATACGTTCTCGATGTTGGTTGTGGCGACGGAAAAATCACCGCCGAAATCGCCCGCGCCGTGCCGCGCGGCTCGGCCACCGGCATTGACGCCTCACCACAAATGATTGGGTTCGCGCAAAAAACTTTCCCGGTGAAAAAATGTCAGAACTTGGAATTTCATGTCATGGACGCGCGGAAAATCAAATTTAGCCGCCAGTTCGATTTGATTTTTTCCAACGCCGCGCTGCATTGGGTGGACGACCATCAGGCCATTCTGTGCGGCATGGCGTCGGTTTTGAAACCGGGCGGACGGCTGATTGTTTCCTGCGGCGGCAAGGGGAACGCGCAGGATGTTTTTGTCGCGCTGCGCCCGGAATTGCGGCTGAAACGCTGGCGTGATTTTTTCCGCCGGATGCCAAAGCCGTATTTTTTTTACAGCCCGGCGGATTACGAAAAATGGCTGCCGAAATCCGGCTTCACAATCAACACGCTCACACTTGCGCCAAAGGACGCGACTTATGCCGGCGCGGACGGATTCGCCGCGTGGGTTCGGACAACGTGGTTGCCTTATGTCCAGCGCGTGCCGGAAAACCTGCGCAAGGAATTCATCGCCGCCGTCACGACCCGTTACGTCGCCAAACATCCGCCGGATGACGCCGGGCGCGTTCATGTCCGGATGGTGCGGCTGGAAATTGACGCGGAAAAGATTTGAGTTATTGGTGCATAATTTTCAGTTCAGATTTCGCAATCTGGTCTTTCCAACTCAAAATTAAAAATTCAAAATCAAAAACTGATTTTTGCAGGTCGGCCAAATGAAAATGAATATGAAACAAATTCCGGGTTCCATCGTGGCGCCGCAGGGCTTCCTGGCCAGCGGCGTGTTTTGCGACATCAAACGCCTCGGCACCGGCAAAGGCTCGAACAAGGGACAAAAGCGCGACCTCGCGCTGATCGTTTCCGAAGTCCCGGCGACCGTCGCCGGAATGTTCACGACCAACCAGGTTTGCGCCGCGCCGGTAAAAGTATGCGTTGTGCGTGTGAAAAAAGGTATTGCGCAGGCGCTCGTCATCAATTCCGGCAACGCCAACGCCTGCACCGGCAAACAGGGCTTGAAAGATGCGAGTGAAATGACCGCGCTGCTGGCGAAACAGTTGCATATGCCGGCGGAACACGTTTTGGTCGGCTCGACCGGGCGCATCGGTGTCACCATGCCGATGGCGAACGTGAAACGCGGAATTCTTGAAGCCGCGCAAATTCTCGGCAACGCGCCCGCGCAAGGGGATGAAGCCTGCGAAGCCATCATGACCAGCGACACGCGGCCCAAGCAAATCGCGGTCGAATTCAAGCTGGGCGGCAAAACCGTCCGCATTGGCGGCATTTGCAAGGGCGCGGGGATGATTCAACCGGGAATGTCCGCGACCGGCGCGCGTCCGGCGGTGCTGCCGCATGGTGGGCTTCACGCAACGATGCTGTGTTTTATCACAACCGATGCTGCAATTGACGCGACGGTTTTGCAGGCCGCGTTGCAGGAAGCTGTCGCGCAAAGTTTCAATCGTATCACCGTGGACGGCGACATGAGCACGAACGACACGGTGCTGGTGCTGGCCAACGGTCTGGCGGGAAACAAAAACATTCAACATTCAACATCCAACATTCAACGCCGAACATTTCAAGCCGCATTGAATCACGTCTGCCTCGAACTCGCCAAAATGATTGTGCGCGACGGCGAGGGTGTTCACCGCGTCGTGACGGTGCGGGTGAACGGCGCGAAGACGATTCAGGACGCCGATGCCGCCGCGCGAGCCGTGACGAACAGCCCGCTGGTGAAGACGAGCTGGCATGGCGGCGACCCGAATTGGGGCCGCATCATTGACGCGCTTGGTTATTCGCCGGCAAAAATCGTCGAAGAAAAGGTGGACATCGGCTACAGCTCTGCAAATTCAAAAACGATTCTCTGGGGTCTCAAGCGCGGGCAACCGACAAAGGCGACGTTCAAACAGCTCTGCGCCGCCGTCGTGCCGAAGGAATTTGATTTGCACATCAACTTGAATCTCGGCAAAGCCAATGCGGTAATGTATGCCGCCGATTTGACCGAGGAATATGTGGATTTCAACAAGGGCGACGTGGGCGATCCGGGTTCGCTTGGAGGATAATTATTTTCAAACGGGTTCGTATTCCAAAGCATAGTCGGAGGGATGAAAAACTGCCTTGCGAAGCTGAACGTTGGGATATGCTTTACGAAGTAATTCTTGCATTGTTTGAATTTCCTTTGACGCAGTCCGAACACCAAAATCCACACATTTTACCCATTCCCGTTTGAACGGGAAAAAATCCGCCGTCTCGCCAGTTTGAAGTTGTTTAGATACGCAAAATTTAGGAGACGTAATCAATCGGTATTCACGTTCATATTTCCAAGCCAAACTTTTTACTTTCAGCATCTCAGTAAGTGCTACCTTGACATGGTCGCTCCCCAAACCTTCTGACAAATTAAGAACAATTCTTTCTTTCCGATAGTCAACCTGAACAACTTTGAACGGGAATGTTATGCCATCTGGAAATTCAAATCCGATTCTAGCCCCTTTGTGCTTATCAGCATAGTGGGACCAAATTAAAATTTCATCCAACCGATCAACGGTTGATTCTGAAAAACACACAACACGAAGACTTCGATCAGACATTGAACCAACAAGTTTTTCTGCTTTGAGTTGCGAATAGCCGGATGCGAAATTTTTTACAAGCGAGTCACGGTTGGCTGCCACGAACCTCTTCAAATCTTTTTTTGTCTTAATTGCCGGATTGTGTAATTGCGCCACTGCAAAAAACTGATCGGTCTTAATTCTCTGTTTCAAATGATGTTTAGCTTTCGCCACAGTCATCGTTCCGGCCAACCGGTATAAAAGTTCAAAAGGATCGTTCAGAGAACTGATAGTTGCCGCCTTGAGAAGATTGCCTTGCAAGGTTTCGAGAGCGTGCGAACCAAAATAGCGAAAGAGGAGCATATTTTGACGTTTAATTTATCCCACAAATAACAAAAGCCGCCGGATTGCTCCAGCGGCTTTTGAATCCTTTGCGCGAAGATCAATTCGCGGCGCGACCGCCGACGCCCTTGGTGCCTTTGGCGATGACCTTGTCGGATTGCTTGGGGCGCAACGCGCGGGAAGCCGCGCCGGCCTGCCACATTTCGGAATTGTGGATTTCGCCCAGTTCCTTCGCCAGTTGCGCCTGGTAATTCGGAGCGCCGCAGGCGGAAAGCACGCGGGCGCATTCCTTGCCGGTCTTGACGCGCTGGTAAAGGTCTTTGAACACCGGCAGCGTGGCTTTCTTGAACTTCGGTTTCCAATCCAGCGCGCCGCGCTGCGCGGTGGCGGAACAGTTGGAATACATCCAGTCCATGCCGTTTTCGTCCACGAGCCGGATGAGGCTCTGGGTTAATTCCTCGACGGTTTCGTTGAACGCTTCACTCGGCGTGTGGCCGTGGGCACGGAGCACGTCGTATTGCGCCTCCATGATGCCGGCCAGCGCGCCCATCAAAACGCCGCGTTCGCCGGTGAGGTCGCTGAACACTTCATGCTGGAACGTGGTCGGGAACAGATAGCCGGAGCCGACGCCGATGCCGACGGCCAGGCAACGCTCCTCGGCATGGCCGGTGGCGTCCTGCTCGACGGCGAAGCTGGAATTGATGCCCGCGCCGGTGAGAAAATTGCGGCGGACGTTCAGGCCGGAACCCTTCGGCGCGACCATGATTACGTCCACGTTCTTCGGCGGGACGACGCCGGTCTGTTTTTTGTAGGCAATGGAGAAGCCGTGCGAGAAATAAAGCGCGGCGCCGGGTTTGAGGTTTTTCTTCACGACCGGCCAGATGGTGCGCTGGGCGGCGTCCGAAACGAGCATCTGGATGATGGTGCCCTTTTGAACGGCTTCCTCGATGTCGAACAGCGTCTTGCCAGGAATCCAGCCATCGGCCACGGCGCGATCCCAGTCGCGCTGAAACGCCTTGGCCTGGCCGACGATGACGTTGAAGCCGTTGTCGCGCAGGTTCAATCCCTGCGCCGGACCTTGCACGCCGTAGCCAATGATGGCGATGACCTCGTTCTTGAGCACCTTGCGGGCGCGCGACATCGGAAATTCCGCGCGCGTGATGACTTTTTCCTTGGTTCCGCCAAAATCAATAATTGCCATAATTCAATCTTTCTCGTTTGTGTGTCGGTTCAATGTCTTCAACTCGTTTAAGTGAAATATTAATTCTAATCGTCAGCTCCAGTCAGTCAATTGCAAACGCAGGCAAAAGCCGGTTGCCGGGAATGACGCGGTTGCGAAATCGCGCCGGGCGGTTACTTCCTCGGCAGCGCCACTTTGCCGGTGCGCGTGATTTCCTGCACGCCGAACGAATCCATCAGGCCGATGAATTTCTCCACCTTGCCTTCGGCGCCGGTGATTTCGATGACGAGCGACTTGGGCTGCACGTCCACGATTTTGGCGCGGAAGATGTCCGCGATCTGCATCACCTCGGCGCGCGACTTGGAATCCACCGCGACCTTCACGAGCACCAGCTCGCGGTCCACGTATTCGCCCTCGCGAAAATCCTGCACCCTGATCGCGTTGGGCAGCTTGTTGAGCTGCTTGACGATCTGCTCCAGCGTGGACTCGTCGCCGTGCGTGACGATGGTCATGCGCGAAAGCTTCGGGTCGTGCGTCGGGCCGACATTGAGCGTGTCAATGTTGTAGCCGCGGCCGCTGAACAGGCCGGCGACGCGGGTGAGCACGCCGAATTTGTTTTCCACCAAAACTGATATTGTGTGTCTGGGCATAAAACCGTTTAGAACGGAGGGAAAGCCTAACCACGCAAACGAACGAGGTCAATTTGCAAATTTCAAATCCGGCCAAAGGCGGCCCGGCCCGGCTGGAAAAGGAGAAATCGCAAACGGGCCGTCCCGCCCGCGGCGCGTTCTTTGCGTCTCCGCCATGCCTTTGAGCGGGAGGCGCTTCGGTTCAGAAGTCTTTTCGCGCGCCGGGATCGCGCTCACAAACACACTCGCGCACCGGACGGGTTTCGTTTAGCTTTTGCGGAACGAAAATTGTGAGTAATCCGGGCGTCAAAGAAATGCTCGCGGTGCTGGACGCGCTGAAAGGCGCCGTCCGCGATTTTGCCGCGCGCGAGGAGAAGCTGAACGGTGATTTCCGCGCGCAATCCGCCGCCGCCGCCAGGTTGTCGGACGAGGCCACCGTCAAACGGACGGAGAAACTGGCCGCCGGCATCAACGGGGAATGCGCCGCGTTTGAAGCCCGAAAAATCCAGCGCCAGCTCGACTTCGACAACCGCAAGGCCCGCATCGCGCGCGCCCACGCCGCCGTCCGCAAACAGGTGCTGGACGAAATCGGCGAACTGCACGGGCGGTCGAAATACAAAATCCAGGCCAGCACACTCGAAGCCGAGAGGCTCCGCGACGACGCGCTGGCCAACACGGTCGTGACGCTGGAAAATTTCCGGCACGCCGCGGCCCACGGCGGCGAAGTTCTGAACGGACTGACGCTGGCCGCGCGCTCGGCGCTCGGCGGCAGCGGCAAATTCCGGCGGCTGCTTTCCCCAACCACCAAATGGCCGGACCCCGACCTTTCGCCGGACGAAAACAAATTGTTCGAGGAGTTCCAGCGATTGCAGAAAAAGATCGGCGGCGATGTTGAACAATTCAAAAAGTTTCCGCTGCCAAAAATTTTCAAATTCCTTCCCATCTGGCTCCTGACGATTTTATCGCTGGCGGTTGTCGCGGCATTTATTGTCCTTCCGCGCTTCCGCGTAAATGTTATTTCCGAACCGGAGGCGGGAATTGCCCTGGGCGCGCTGGTGATTGCCTGGGCGGCTTATATTTGGGGAATCCGCGCGGCAACGCCGCTCGCGAAAACCATCGCCGGCGATCTGGCAAAGGCGCGGCGCACGCTGGACACCGCCGCGGAAAAGGCCGAACTGCGTTACCAGCAGGATCAGGTGCGAATTCGGGCTGAATTTGACAGCGCCGTCCGCAATCTGAATCAGGAATGGCGTCACGCCGTGCGCGGGGCGATGGAATTGCGCGGCGCGCGGCCGGTAAGCTCGGATGAGCAGGCGCAGCGCGCCTATCAAAAATGCGAACGGCTTCACCGCGCCCGGCTCGCCCGAATCGAAGAAAACCACGCGGCAACCATCGCCCGGTTGCATGAGGAATCCGAGGCGGATGCCAAAAGAATTTCCGAAATGTTCGCCGCAAAAATGGCCAGGCGCGAAGCCGATTTTCAGGCGCAATGGCTGGCGCTCGAAAACGAATGGAAGAAATCCGTCCAGCCGCTTTGCGATCAAATCCGCGCCGCAAACTCCGGAGCGGAAATGCTTTTCCCCGATTGGGAGCCGGCCAAATGGAAGGACTGGACGCCGCCGAAGGAGTTCAAGAACGCCGCGAAATTTGCGCGGCTCGAAGTGGACCTGGCCGCGCTGGCCGGAACGATGCCGAAGGACCAGCGCCTGTCGCTGCCCAGCCTGGGAGCGGCCCAATTTTCCGTGCCGCTGTCGCTGGCTTATCCGCTCGAAGGCTCGATTCTTTTTGAAACGACCAAGGGCGGCGAGACCGAGGCGGTGACGGCCATCAACAACATCATTTTCCGGCTGCTGTCCACCACGCCGCCGGGCAAGTTGAGCTTCACCATTTTCGATCCGGTCGGCCTCGGGCAAAATTTTGCCGCGCTGATGCACCTGGCGGATTACGAGGAAGCCACCATCAACAGCCGCATCTGGACGCAGACGACGCAGTTCGAGGAAAAGCTCGCCGAGCTGAACGAGCACATGGAGAAGGTCATCCAGATGTATTTGCGCAACGAATACCCGACCATTGCGGAATACAACAAGCAAGCCGGCAGCATCGCCGAGAAATATCATTTTCTCGTCATCGCGTCGTTTCCGGTCAACTTCAGCGACAACGCGGCGAAACGGCTGCGGAACATCGCCGCCAACGGCGCGCGTTGCGGCGTTTATACACTCATTCAATGGGACCAGCGGAACGCGCCGCCGAATGATTTTGTCCCCGACGAAATGCGGAAAAATTCCGTGCGGCTCGTTCGCGGCGAGAAGAATTTCGTCCTGGCCGACTGGCGCGAGCCGGGCGTGCGGCTGTTGCTTGACCCGCCGCCGTCATCCGAATTTGCGACGCAATTCCTGCACGACGTCGGCGAAAGCGGGCGCGGCTCCACGCGCGTCGAGGTGCCGTTCCAGCAAATTGCGCCGAGTGATGCGGATTTCTGGTCGGAGGAGACAGCCGAGGAATTGCGCGTGCCCATCGGCCGTTCCGGCGCGACGAAGATGCAATATCTTGAAATCGGCCGCGGCACGCGCCAGCACGCGCTCATCGCCGGCAAAACCGGTTCCGGCAAATCCACGCTGTTTCACATCATCGTCACGAACCTCGCGCTCTGGTGCGGCCCGGAGCAGGTTGAATTTTATCTCGTGGATTTCAAGAAAGGCGTCGAGTTCAAATGCTACGCGAACCGCCGGCTGCCGCACGCGAAGGTGATCGCCATCGAAAGCGATCGCGCATTCGGCTTGAGCGTGCTCCAGCGGCTGGATGATGAATTGCGCCGGCGCGGCGATTTGTTCCGGCAGCTCGGCGTGCAGGACGTGCCCGGCTACAAGAAGGCCGGCGGCAAGGAGATGATGCCGCGCACCTTGCTGATGATTGACGAGTTCCAGGAATTTTTCACGGAAGAGGACCGCGTTTCGCAGGGCGCGGCGGTGCTGCTGGACCGCATCGTCCGGCAGGGCCGCGCGTTTGGCATCCACGTCATCCTCGGCTCGCAGACGCTCGGCGGCGCCTATACGCTGGCGCGCGCGACCATCGGCCAGATGGTCATCCGTATCGCGCTCATGTGCAACGAGGCCGACGCATTTCTCATCATGGACCAGGACAACCCCGCGCCGCGTTTGCTATCGCGTCCGGGCGAGGGCATTTACAACGACGCGGCGGGCGCGATTGAAGGCAACAGCCCGTTCCAGGCTGTGTGGCTGCCGGAGGAAGTGCGCGACGGTTATCTGGAAAAAATCCGCGGACGCGCCGATGACAAAAAATTTCCGGGGCCGTTCGTCTTCGAAGGCAACGCGCCGGCGGATGTGCGGGAAAATGTGGTTTTGGGCGAACTGCTCCGAACAGTCCCGGACAAACCGGCGGTGCGGGCGCGCGTCTGGCTGGGCGCGCCGAATTCGATCAAAGGTCCGACCGAGGCGGTTTTCCAGCGTCAAAGCGGCAGCAATCTTTTGATCGTCGGCCAGAGCGAGGAGCGCGAACTGACTCTTCTGGTTGTCTCGCTCGTATCGCTGGCGGCGCAATATCCCAAAGGCGCGGCGCGTTTCGTCGTGCTCGACAGCACGCCGCCCGGATTTCCAGAGCGCGATTTTCTGGAACGTGTCATAAAAACCATACCGCACGAAATCGTCCAGGCCGGCAACAGCAGTCTGGCTGAAGTTATGGGCGGGCTGGCGGAAGAATTGAAAAACCGCGCCGCCGATGAAAAAACCGCCGCGCCGGAGACGTTTGTGCTGGTTCACGGCCTGCAGAATTTCAAAAAGCTGCGGCAGGAGGACGAATTCAGTTTTTCATCCGGCGAGTCCGCTGCGGTCAATCCCGCCGCCGTTTTGCAAAATCTCATCAGCGACGGTCCGGCGCACGGCGTCCATCTCATCGCCACGTGCGACACCTACAACAACGTGAACCGTTTTCTCGGGCGCAAGACCCTGACCGAATTTGAAATGCGCGTGCTGTTCCAGATGAGCGCCAGCGATTCCGCCAGCTTGGTGGAATCGCCGGACGCGAGCACGCTCGGCCTGCACCGCGCGCTTTACTACAACGACCGCGAGGGCTACACGGAAATTTTCCGGCCCTACGCGCGCCCCGGCAACGATTGGATTGAAGAAAGCGCCCGGCTGCTCGCGCCGCGCGCCGGATGAAATTGGAATTTAGAGTCGCATCGGGTGAATTCTCCCGGACTTTTTCAGTCACATTTCGGTTACACGCGCACAATTGGCGCCGCAACCCAATCGAGTGCGGCTGAAAAGCCATTCCAAACACAAGGCCGTTGCCGCTTTCAAAGAGCGCTTTGGTTCGTCACCAAAGTGAGTGCGGCTGGCTGGTTTCTGCAAGTAGGAAGCGGCGGCGTTGTTCTAATCTTGTCCCGAAATGAACGAAATGAAGCCGTTTTTCGGGAAGCTGGTTCTGGCTTTGACACTCTGCGCCGGAGCCGGGGTCGCGCGGGCGCAATTTGCTTACAACGACGGCATCGGGCAAAATGGCGACCTGCTGGTTTGTTTTCGTCCGGCTTCGGGTTCCTATGACTTGGTGGTGGACTGCGGTTCGGTCTCGGTGTTCACCAATCTGGTGGTCGGCCAGAAAATTACCATCACCAATTACTACAGCCCCTCGCAGTTGAAACATACCGGCACGAACAATCTTTATTGGTCCGCCATGGCGAGCGCGCGGCCGCCCGGTAACATCTGGGTGACCCGTCCGCGCGCCAGCTTGAACACGCAGAGCGTCCCGTGGCCGTGCAAGAACTCCAGCCAGCAGGGCAGCGCGGCCAGCCAGATAGATTCCATCGGCGATGACGCTTCCAATATCGCCAGCGGCGGCTCTCCGTTTGGGACGAGTCCCGCCAACAGCAATACCTATGTTGTCGAACCCGAGGGCGGCAGCTCGAGTGGCGGTTTTTACAACTCTTACAGCTTTCAGATTGGCGCTAATGGGAATTTGGGTGGCGCTTTTTGGGGCGATTCCAGCGGGGTGAGTGTGGAGCAAAGCACGCCGGCCAGTTTCACCACGGCGGGCCAGCCCGTGCGCGCGGATTTTTACCAGCTCCTCTCCGCGTCCAACGGTCTGCCGGCCACCTACCTCGGCTATTTCGAGCTTTCTCCCAGTGGCGTGCTGACCTACACCGCCGGGTCGTCGCCGACGATTCTCACCGCGCCGCAAATCGTTTCTTATGTCCACAAGGGAACCACCAACACCATTTCCTTCACCACGGTATCCGGCGGAACCTACACTCTGCGGGGAACAAACAGCGCGGGATTGGCCACGGCGGTGACGAACTGGCCAGCCATCGGCTCTAGCTTGGCGGGCAACGGCCTCACGAATTCGCTGGTGGAAGTCATCACCAACAATTCACGCCTCTACACCATCACCGCGCAATAGCGGCTGAAATTTTCTGAAGAACAAAACAATCAACCACCCCCAAAAAGACCGATATGAAATCATATAAACTGGCAATTCTAACGGTGGCGGCGGGCTTCCTGTGGAGCTTGAACGCCACGGCGCAAACCTTCAACTACAACAACGGCGATTTGTTATTGGGCCTTCGCACTCCCAGCGGAACGTCCGATTTGATCGTGGATATCGGCGCGGCGTCTCTTTATAGCGCAGCGACCAGCCCCATCACCGTTTCCGGAACCTACTACACCAGCCAGCAATTGACGGATGCCGGCCTGACCCTGAACAACCTCTATTTTTCCGTGTTCGGTGACATCGCGCCCGGCTATCCCGGCACAGCCAACACGCTCTGGGTGACGGCGCCGCAGACGGTCAACACCATTCAAGCCGCTGCGTGGGGGGCGCAATCTTCGCAAAATCAGGCGCTGGCCCGCTCCCAGATTGAGAGCATCGCCTTCGGCGCCAGCTACTCCAGCTTTGGCGAATCGGCCTCGGCGGACAACACGGCCACCGCCGTCGTGGTTCCCAGTTCGCTCAATCTGGCCGGCGAAGGCGCCCTTTCCTACACCGTCGGCATCGGGGCCAGTGGCAACTTCAACGGCAATTTCGGCAGCAACAACAACATTGAGCAGAACACGCCGGGAACTTTCACCAGCGGCACCAGTGACAACTCCGGCGTGGTGAGGGAGGATCTTTATCAAATGACTCCCGGCTCCAGCGGCAGCTACCTCGGCTACTTTCAGTTGAGTAACAGCGGCACGCTCACCTTCAACCCCTCACCGGTGCCAGAGCCGACGACTTGGGCCATGTTCGGCATGGGAGTGATGGGCCTGGCCGGCTGGCGCAGAATCACCCGCAAAAACTAAACCTTTGAACCTTTGACAATCTAACAACCAACCAAAACCAAAAACCCATAGAAAAAATGAAAAAAATACTTACCATGGCCGTTCTGGGCGGACTGTTTGCCGCCAGCACCTTGCATGCGCAGGTGAACATTTACTTGTCCGGCTCCACCGCATTTCGCGCCAATGTTTTCCGCGCCGTCAAGGCGGCGTTCGACGGCGGCAGTCCCACAATATATCCCCCCGCTGCCAGCACCGGCACGGGCGTTTATGCCATGCAAGGAACGATGAGTTCTCTTTACGGCGGCCAAGCCGTAACGGTGTATGCAGATTTCAACGGATCGGTTCAAGGACTGGAAGACCTGCTGAACAACACCGCCATCACCTTCTCAAATATGAGTGGTTCGGCGGTGAGCGTGGTGCCCACCATCACCTTCTCGGACGCGGACAAGGTTTCGACACTGGCCGCCAACGCGGCCGTCACCGAAACCCACATTGCCATCCTGCCGTTCGTCTATTGCAGAAATTATTACACGCCGACAACCGTGACGAACGTCACGGGACATCAATTGCAGTCGTTGTGGGCCAACGGCCTGTTGAAGCTCTCCTACTTCACGGGCAACCCCAGTGACGACTCGAGCTTTATGTATGTCACCGGTCGCAACAAGGATTCGGGCAGCCGCGTGGTGTCCCACTCCGACGCTTATTACACTGGCACACCCATTCTCTACGGCTTCAACACCACCGCGCCCAACACCTGGGCGATTATGAATCAAAACTTGAGCGGAACGATTTACGGCTTCGGATACAGCTCCGGCGGCAACGAGGCGATTGCCCTGACCAATCAGCTCGCCGGCGGCCCATGCATCGGGTATGAAGGACTCAACGACGCCTTGACGGTCGCCGGCTCCACCTGCACGGGATCGCCGAAGGTCAATGGCGGCGGCAATTGCGCCATCATCGCCTACGACGGTTTCCTGCCGTTCAACGGCTACACGCCAGGCAGCCAGTTGGTTCCGGCGCAACCTGATTTCACGCCCATCATCAAGGGCCAATACAGCCTGTGGAGCTATGAATGCATGGAAATGCTGAACACCCACACCTCGGACAGCACCTTTCAATATTATACGAACTTCGTGTCACAGATTGACAACGACATCCAACAGGCGGAAGCCGCCGGCGGCAACAGCGCGACCTACGGACCAGTCACCGCCGTCCGTCTCTCCGAAATGAAGTGCAATCGCTCCTCGGTGGGCGGCGCGATTACTCCGAACTAATGTCGGCCTGACCTCGGAACACCCAAAGGCCGGCGTGGAACCACCCGCGCCGGCCTTCTGTTAAACGGAAAAAAAACCGCGCGACGAAATGAAGGGAAAACCAAATCTGGCGGCGCTCGCCCTCGGCGTCCTGATTTTTGCCGGCGCGGCGCGGGCTTCCGGCGCGGAGCCTGCAGCGCGGAGCGCGTCCGGGCCGGAAGCGGAAGCCAATCCCTATCGCGTCATCTTTCAGCGCGGCGTCTTCGGCCTGGTTCCCCCGCCGCCCGCCGCGGAGATCCGCGCCACCGATTCACCGCCTGAAATCGTATTAAACGGAATAATGGTCGTCTTCAACCGCAAGTATGCGCTGTTCAAATTGCCGGCGGAAAAAGGAAAAAGTTATTTGCTGGGCGAAGGACAAAGCGACGGGCAAATCAAATTGCTGGCGGTGGACGACCGGGCGGGCGTGATCAAGATTGACAATCACGGCATCGTCCAGACCATCGCCCTGGCCAAGCCGCCTGCGCCATCGAGCGCGCCGGTCGTCGCCGCACCGAGTGCCGGCCCGATGGCTGCCGCAGAAAATAATCCGCAGCTGGTTCCAGTGGCAGGCATCACGTTGCCAGCAACGCAAAATAATCCGGCATCCGCCACCGCGTCCGCCGTCCAAGCGGGATACGCCATCGTGGCGTCGGGCAATTCCAGCAATTTCCAAGGCAGCTCCTCCAGCGGCAACCCGCCGTCCGCAGGCGCTGCAAGCTCCACTCCCCAGGCGACGCCGGAGCCGTGGCGGGTCGTCGCCAGCCGGAACCTGGAGGCCGCGCGCATTGCCACGGCTGATCTGGTGTCCAGCGGGCAGGCCGAGCCTTTTCCGCTCACGCCTTACACGCCGCCCGGAACGCCCGCGAACCTCATTGGCGATGGACAACTTTATTTTGTCGGCGCGGCGAATTAGTTCAATTCAGACCCGCGCGTTTCCGGCCGGGCGTCATTCCGTTGTTACCAAAACGTGTCATCACCGACACGCGACTGTAACCGGACGCCTTCAAACTGGCGGTTCCATGTCAGTTGAGCGGCACCTCATCCTTCACGAAATTATTTTGAGGCCGTCAGGCGAATGGTCGCCGGGCGGCCACGGCTGGACAGTCGCGCGCGTGGCCGAAGGCGGCGGTTATTGGCTTCCGGCGCGGAACGAAAACGGCCTTCAGCGCGGAGCGATCCAAAACGGAAATGTGCGGGCGCTGAACGCCGGCGACGTCCTGCTGCAGGTGTTTAATGGCGGCGGGCTGTTGCGCGCGAGCCAGCTTGGCCCGTTGAAACTCCAGCTTTTCACCGTGCAGCCGCAATTTCTCAACGGGCTGCTGACGGTGACGGAATGGCACCGGCTGGAGACTGCGCCGGCCAACGCCGCTCCGCTGCCCGCCTTCTTCACCGCGCAGGAACCCGTCGGGCAGAAATTCGCGCATCTCGCCAACTCGTCGCGCGGCAACGGACTGGCGACGCGCTGCTCGTTGTTGCAACTTTGGGCCAGCGCGGCGTCGCAGTTGTTCGCCGCGCCGGTGGCGGACGCCGCGCACGCAAACAAACTGCGCGAACGGTTCCGGCAAGTGATCGGGCAGATGCTGGAGGCGGAGTTGTCCGGGCGGACGCTGGGCGAGCTGTCCGGGCAACTGCATTGCAGCGAGCGGCATTTCAGCCGGCTGTTTCGCGAGGAATTCGGCGTGCCGCTGCGGACGCGGCAGACAGAATTGCGCCTCCAGCGCGCGCGCCAACTGCTCGCTGACTCGGACGCCAAAATCATCAACGTCGCCTACGACAGCGGCTACCGGCATCTGGGCCTGTTCAACGCGATGTTCAAGAAGCGTTTCGGCGTGCCGCCGAGCGTCTGGCGGCAGCGGAACACGATCGAATCCGGAAAACGGCTGATTCCAAAATCTAAATGACTAATCCATAAATCCTAATGACTAAAAAAACCCGAATGTCGAATGATGAATGCGGACTGGCGCTTTTCCGTCCGTTCCGCCATTTGTCATTCGCGCTTCGTCATTCATCAGTCATTCGGGCTTCGTCATTCGTCGTTCACATTTTGATCTTGGGCTTAGGTTTTGGGCTGCCGGTTTTCGCGCAAACCAATTCCGCCGCCAATAATTCCGTTTCCCATTTTCGCGTCGACCGTTACCTCGTCGAGGGCAACACGATTTTGCCGGCGGCGACGGTGGGCGCCATTTTCACCAATGCGCCCGGCGCGTTCGGCACGAACGTGACGATTGACGCGATTTTGTCGGCAGCCGGGGCGTTGCAGGAGGCTTATCGCGCGCGCGGCTACATGACGGTGGTGGTGGGCCTGCCGCAGCAGTCGCTGGCCGACGCCGTGGTGCGGGTGACGGTGACGGAAGCGCCGCTCGCGGCCATTAATGTTGCGGGCAACCGCTATTTCAGTTCCAACAACGTGATACGGGCGCTGCCGGGCCTGCGCACGAACTTGTTGCTGAACGCGAAGGTATTTCAGCGTCAACTGGACGCGGCGAACTTGAGCCGCGACCGGTCCATTTATCCCGTGCTTGGCAAAGGGCCGGAGCCGGGCACCAGCGCGCTGACGTTGAATGTCAAAGACACGCTGCCGTGGCACGCGCGGCTGGAAGTGAACAATGAGGCGACGCCGGGCACGCCGGATTTGCGCGCGAATTTCAGCTCGCAATATGACAATCTGTGGGGCTTGGAACATCAAGTGGGGCTGCAATACAGTTTTTCGATTGATAATTTCAAGGAGGGGAACACTTATAATGCGGTGCCGTTCGATGCGCCGCAGGTGGCCAATTACAGCGGTTATTACCGGCTGCCGCTGGGCGGTTATGCGTCCGTTCAGGATGAGGTGAATGCCAATCCGGGCAGCTTTGGATACAACGAAATCACGCACCAGTTCAGTTTGCCGGCGGCGACGGGGCGTCCGGAGTTGACGCTTTACGGCAGCCGATCCACCTCGGACACGGGCGTGCAATTCGGGCCGGCCACGCTGGTGACTTCGCCGTCGAACAAACTGTTCACGATTGTGTCGCAGGATTCGGGCGAGAATATCACGCTCACGGAAGGTCTGGGCGGGCGGTTTTCCCTGCCGTTGCCGCAGGTGGAGAAGGTGAGCAGCACGTTCACTTTGGGGCTGGATTTCAAGCTCTACCAGTTGACGAGTTTTAACACCAACAACTTCACCACGACGTTCACTTACACCAATCAAAACAGCGGCGTCGAGACCATCACGACCAATTTCGCCTCGCCGCAGCCAACGCGCTACCAATCGCTGAATTATCTGCCGCTGAACGCCGGGTTGAGCGGGGCCGTTCCGGACAAAATCGGGACAACCCTGTTCAACACGAGCGTGAACTTCAATCCTTCGTCCATTTTCTCGCAGAACGCGGATTTCGCGCAGGTCGCGTATTCGTCCAAGGCGCTGGCGCATTACGTCATCGTCCAGGCCGACGCCGACCGCGTGCAAAAAATTTACAAGGACTGGTCGGTGAAATTGCACGCCGACGGGCAGTGGGCGGACTGTCCGTTGTTCAGCAATGAACAATACGCGATGGGCGGCTCGTCGGGCGTGCGCGGCTACATGGACGGCGAGGCTTACGGCGATGAAGGCTGGCGCGTGATGTTCGAGCCGCAATTGCCGCCGGTGGACATCGGCATGTTTGGCGAGGAGAACGGCGAGGAGACGGGCTGGCTGCGCGGCTCGGTTTTCATGGATTACGGCGAAATTTATTTGCTCGACCCGCATCCCGGCAGCAACGGCAGCCAGAAATTCTGGGGCGCGGGCTGGAGCGCCAGCGTCAACATCGGCGCGCATTTGGACGGACGGATCACGATGGCCTTTCCACTGACAGCCACGCCGCAAACGCCGGTCGGCAACATGCACATTTACTTCGGCGTCGGAGGCCAATTCTAAACGAACATGAATTTCCAATTGTCACTGATTTGTAACGTGCCGACCCGCGCGGGTCGCCTAAATTTGAAGCCGAATGACTAAAGCAAAAGTCCAAAATCCGGGGTCCAAAGTCCAAAGCCGCTTCGCCCGCCGGATTTTTTGGCTTTGGGCTTTGGGCTTTGGACTTTGGACGAGTCACGCGCCGGCCAATCCGACGGGCCTGACCGTCGCATCCGGTTCGGCGACCGCTTCGCAAAACGGTTCGCGGCTCACCATTACCGCCTCGCAAAATGCCCTTCTCAACTGGCAGAGTTTCAACATCGCGGCGGGCGAGACGACGATTTTCCAGCAGCCGTCCGCGCAATCCATCGTCTGGAACCGCATCAACAACGCGAATCCGTCGCAGATTCTGGGAAACCTTCAGGCCAACGGCGTCGTGGTGCTGATGAATTCGTCCGGGTTTTATTTCGGGCCGAATTCCTTTGTGCAGGCCGCCGGCCTGGTCGTTTCGACGGCGCAAAATCTGCCGCAAAACAATGGCGGCGCGTGGGAATTCAACGGCCCGCCGCCGGCGGCGAGCATCATCAATTACGGAAAAATCAACATCGCCCACGGCGGACCGGCGTTTCTCATCGCCGAAAATGTCGCGAACTTCGGCGACATCGCCGCGCCGGACGGAACCATCGGCATCGCGGCGGGACAGGACGTGCTGGTGAGCGAGCGGCCCGACGGACGCGGCTTGAGCATGAAAGTGACTTTGCCCGAAGGCTCGGTGGACAACGAGGGACATCTCGTCGCCGACGCCGGAACCATTTCCGTGAACGCGCAAGTCGTGAATCAAAACGGATTCGTCCAGGCCAATTCCGTTCGCAACGAAAATGGCGTCATTGAACTGGTTGCTGCCGACAATTTGAATCTCGGCGCGAATTCCCAAATTCTTGCCAACGGCGACGGTTCGGCCAGCGGCAGTTCCGGCGGCAGCGTGACGTTGCAATCCGGCAACACGTTCAGCGACGCGACCGGCAGCCGGATTGAAGTGCGCGGCGGCGCGCAGGGCGGCAACGGCGGAAATGTCGAAATCAGCGCACCGGAGGTGTTGTCGTTGAATACCGGCATTGATGCCGGCGCGCAACCGGGCTGGACGGCGGGAAAATTGGTTTTGGATCCTTACGATATTATTTTGGACTCGTCCGGCTCCGACGGCGCGGGCAGCGGCACGGTGCTGGCGGGAAGCAATCCCGGCAGCACCCTGGATTTGAATGTCAACAGCGCGTTTGCGAATTTGACGGTTTCGGAAATCATCCTTCAGGCCACCCATGACATCACCTTGGCTAATGGAACACAGTGGGATTTAAGCGGGACCATCGGCGCGAACAGCGGCGGCGTGACCAGCGGACAACTGACGCTGGAGGCGGGCAATGACATTTTCTTCCAAGACGGCTCCGCCATCTCCGACGCCAACAATTGGTCGGTGAGTCTTTTTGCCGGCGTGGATTTCACTTCGCCAACTTTGAAAGTTGTTCCTGTTCCCGCCGGCAATACCGATCCCGGCATCAATCACAGCATTTACTTGAACGGCGGCGATGGGCTGCTCAACGGCGGCTCGATTCAAACCGCCGGCGGGAACATCAATCTGACGGCGGGACAGGATATCGAAACCGGCGGCGGTTCTTTGCAGGACGAAAATTTCAATAATTTCGCCCTCGCTTCGGCTTCCGGTGGCATCAATTTGATGGCGGGACGCAACATCCAAATCTTTTCGCAACTCGGCCTTGGTTCCGTCGAAACGATCGGCGGCGGCAACATCAACGCGACGGCGGCGCAGGACATTGATGTCGGTTCCGGCTCCGTCAGCGCGACCGGCGGCGGCAACATCAACGCGACGGCAACCTCCGGCAGTTTGAATGATTCCGGCTCCATCCAGACGGACACGGGGTCAATCACGGTGCTGGCCGGGCAGAATGTTTTATTGGACAGCAGTCCCAGCAGCGCCAGTTCCATCGTCACCACCAGTGGCGGCAACATCAACGTGACGGCGGTGGCGGGCAGCGTCAACGCCGGTGCCAATCCCAACGGCTACTCTTTTTACCAGTCGTTTTACACCGTTTATGGGTTCAGTCTCGGTGGCATCAGCACGGCGGCGGGCGGCAATGTGAACATCACCGCCGGTTTGGATATCATCAGTTATTTGCCGACAGGAAACAACACCGCCGGTGACGCGGGCAGCGGCGCTTTCGGGCCCGGCGTAAATGGAAACGTGACGCTCACCGCCGGGCGCAACATCGTGGGGCATTATGTGGTGGCCGATGGGACGGGCACGATCAACGCGGGCGTGAACATCCCGCAGTATCTGCTGGACGGACAAATTAGTTTGTCGAATCCAAACGGCGATGCCGGAACGCCGGCGAATGAGCTGGCATTGAGTTTGATTGACGGCGGCTGGACGGTGAACGCGGCGCAGGACATCAATTTGCAGGAGGTCCGCAATCCCAATGGCATCCTTAATTCACTGAACAGCAGTTCGTCGTTGTATCACTATTTCGATTATGGACCGGACGATTATGTGGATTTGAACGCCGGCAACGAGGTGCATCTTTGGGGCAACAGCTTGCCCCGGTCGGACGCCATCGGAACGATAAAATCAACGGCGATTTATCCGGGCACGCTGGACATCACGGCGGGCGCGGGGGGCGTGGAAGTTGGCGGCGAGGTCATTTTGTTTCCGTCGCCCTCGGGCAGTCTGGAGATTTCCACGACGGGCGGCGGCGCGTTGACGGGCGATTTGTCCAGCACGGTGCCGGATATCATCATGTCGGACAGCGGCAGCTCGCAATACCTGTCGGCGGCCAGCTTCGGCGCGGCGGATTTCGCGGCGGTGCCGGTGCATCAGAGCAGTGCCACGCCGGTGGCGCTGGATATTTCCGGCGACATGAATAATTTTTATCTGGTGGTGCCGGAGGCGGCGCAAATCAACGTGGTGGGGGACATGAACAATTGCAGTTTTGAGGGGCAGAATCTGCATCCGACGGATGTGACGAGCATCAATGTCGGACAAACGGCAAAGGTCAACATGGAGAACGGCGGCTTGCTGAATCCAGCCACGGATGGGGGCCTTTATGTCGGTGGCAATATTTTGAACCAGAATGAATACAACAGTGTGACGGTGGCCGCGGCGCCGGATTTGGCGCTGCTCAATCAGGCGTTCGGGGCGTCCTACGCCGATTTGTTCAACAATCTTTTTTATGATCCGGCCAGCGGGAAGCTCACGCTCAAGGGGGTCTTGGGGCAAAATGGTTACAACGCGCTGACGAGTCTGGTCATGCAAGCGGTGGATCAGAATGGAGCGCCGGAGTTCACCACCAACCCGGACGGTTCCCAATCGCCGGTGCTACAGACCGTTTCCATATTGGATCCGGCAACGGCGGCGTTGTTGGAAAGTGAAAGCGAGCACGCACCCGCGACGCCCAACCCCGGTTATGTTCTGGGCGGTGGCGGAACATTTGACATTACCGCGAACACGCTCGATCTCGGCTCGACGCACGGCATTCAGACGGTGGGGCCGGCGAACAATCCCGCGCTCCACAATGATTATGTTTCGACGCTGCCCGGATGTCTTCCGCACGGCGCGGCCATCAATGTGGACCTCACCGGGGTGAACGCCGATGGTGATTCGCTGGACATGTTCGCGACGACGATTTCCTCGTTGAATGGCGGGAACATTTCGGTGAACGCGGCCGGCAATGTCATTTTGGGCTCGACCTATGTTCCGGGCAACGACCAATACGCCCGCGGCATCTACACGACCGGGGACAGCGATGTGAGTGTCATTGCCGGCGGCAACATCGAGGTGGCCGGCTCGCGCATCGCTGCTTACGACGGCGGCAATGTCACGGTGGAGTCGCTGCATGGCAACGTGGACGCGGGCAACGGCAGCAGCGGCTCGGTCACGGTGGATGAGTATTACGTGGACCCGCTGACCGGAGCCACGGAATTTGCCAACCCGACCATTCCATTGAGCGGCATCCTAGCCATGACTTTCCCGCCGCGCTATCTGTTGTCCACGGAGCCGGCCTATTCCGTTGGAAATATCCTCGTCGAGGCGCCGCAGGGGAATGTAACGGCCAGCGCGGCGGGGATCGTGCAGTTGCCGTTAAATGGCGTGAATTCCGACGCCGCGACCGTCACCGTCGAAGCCGGTTCCCGGGACGCCCAAGGAAATGTCCTTTACACCGGCAATATAAACACCAGCGGCTCCGGCGTCGTCGGCAGCACGGTGAAGCTCGATGCGACCGGTGACATCAATGGCGTCGTCTTCGCGCGTAATAACGCCGACATCAACGCGTCGCTCAACGCGAACGTGACGGTGTTGTCGGAGGGCACCGCGAGTGTCAACGCCGGCGGCAATCTTTCCGGCATCATCATCAGCGTGGGTAATTTAAGTGCCAGCAGCGGCGGCAGCATTGATGCTTCGCTGCTCTCGCAAAACATCAGCCCCGGCGTCCAAACTTCGGGGCAAAAAGGTTTCACGCAAGGCACCGCCGCCAATGCGGCAAGCACGGGGCTGGCCAACGATCAAACCACCAAGGCCGCCGAATCATCCGACGAAAACCCCAACGACCAGAATAAGAAGGGCAAACCAATCGCCTTGGCGCGAAAAGTCAGCCGCGTGACGGTGATTTTGCCGCCAAAGAAAGTGTCCGAAACTCAAACCGCAGCCCCGGGAACCTGACATCCGGAGTCTGGAAACTGTAATCGAATTTATGACCATGCTCATCCATCCATTGTTCGCCGCCAACGCGGCGGTCTATGCCATCCAAAACGCCACCACCGAGGGCAAGATCACCGTCATCGTGCTGCTGGTGCTCTCGCTGTTCAGTTGGACCATCATCATCACCAAGTTCCGCCAGTTGAACATCGCGCGGAAGGCGACCAAAAAGTTTTTTACCGCCTATACTTCCACGCGCGACCCGCTGGACATCCAGCGCAAGGGCGAGGAGTTTGACGGGGCGCCGGCGTATCAACTTTATATTCGCGGCGCGGACGAACTGGCGTATCAATTGAAGAACAATCCGGTGCAGGTTCAAGCCGCACCCAGGTTAAACCTCCTGGTTTCGGACGGGAACACCGACCACCTGGCGCGCTCGGTCTCCACCAAAATCAGCACGGCTTCTTTTGAGGCGGTAAAGGTGATATTGGAGGAAGCCGCCGGCGCGGAAGCGACCTCTCTGGAGAAAGGCATGATTGTCCTGTCAACGGCGGTGGCGGGCGGGCCGTTTATCGGATTGCTCGGAACGGTCTGGGGCGTCATGTCCACCTTCGCCGGCATCGCCGAAAGCAAGGCCGCCACGCTCACGGCGATGGCGCCCGGCGTCGCGGCGGCATTGGTCGCCACCGTGACCGGCCTGCTCGTGGCCATTCCGGCAATGTTCGCCTACAACTTCATGGTCACCACCATCCGGCACATCACGCAGGAACTGGACGGGTTCGCCAGCCGCTACGCCAACCAGATTGAGCACGTCTATGTGGATCACCGCCCGCTGGCGGACGAAATCCGTGTCGCGAACGACCGGCTGGCCGGGCAAATCGCCGACGCCTTGAAAGCCCCGGAAACGCCCGCGCCGCTTTGAACCGGAAAAGTCTGACCCATGAAAAAGTGTTCGCGGCCAGTGCATCAATCGCTGACGGAGTTGAACATCACTCCGCTGCTGGACCTGGCGTTCGTGCTGCTGGTAATTTTCATCATCACGACCATCCCGCCGGTGACGGACCTGGATTTGAAACTGCCGAACGCATCCAAGCGGCTGAAGGACCCGCCGCGCGAGGCCAATTACATCACCGTGCAGGCCGACGGCAAAATGTATTTGAACAAAAAGGAATTCACGTCCACGGACGAGATGGTCGCGACTCTCATCCAGATGCGCGAGGCCGTGCGGGACTTGAGCGTTATCATCCGCGGCGACGGCAAGACGAAATACCGGCAAATCCGCGCCGTGCTGGATGTCTGCCAGCGCGCCAATGTGCCCAAGGTGAATCTGGCCACCGAAACCCTGGACAAGATGTAATCCATGCTGCCGCAAACACAGGCCCGCAAAAAGCGCAACTCGTCGAGGGTGAATTTTTTCATTTCATTC
>Ga0182030_10002902_pt1 | contig 36518 bp, 27 predicted proteins | sample 812S3MmetaG_FD_121299 | JGI IMG/M metagenome (GOLD analysis project Ga0182030, IMG submission 121299) | Permafrost microbial communities from Stordalen Mire, Sweden - 812S3M metaG (Illumina Assembly) | ecosystem: Environmental > Terrestrial > Soil > Wetlands > Permafrost | place: Sweden...
GTCTATGGTCTCTGGTCTAATGTCTCAGGTCTAAGGTCTCAGGTCTCAGGTCTCAGGTCTCAGGTCTCAGGTCTCAGGTCTCAGGTCTCAGGTCTCAGGTCTCAGGTCTCAGGTCTCAGGTCTCAGGTCCTGACAGAGCTCAAAATGGCGAAAATGTCAAAGATCTTTCCATCTGTGGGCCTCCCTGGGAGGCTTGAGTAAGTTCAGTTACAGAGTTGTTACTTCTATTGTAACCTTGCGTGTCAAGCTCGTTACAATTTCAGCGTCATTAGTGCCAGGAAGAGTCCGGTGTAACCGGCGATTACCAGCAGGACTAACAGCGCTCCTACGTTTAAGACGTTGAAGATCCCCCACGGCTTTTGGACTGCGCCCCAGGCCAGTTTCCACAGGCCGAAGCCTCCGATCAAAGCGCAGGCGAGCACGGCGAAGGAGCCAAGCAGGCGGCCGTGGGCCACGCGCGGAAAGACGATCAGGAACATGACGGCCGGCAGGAAGCACAGAGCTGGAACGATAGCCAGCGGTGCTCCGATGAGAAAGGCGCGTTCGCGTTCTTTGGCGGAGAGGATCATCGGATGATCGGGAGATCGGGCCATCGGGTGATCGGGATCTTTGATCCGATTGTCATTGTATCGGTTGGGGGCGTAGCGGGTTGGGGCGCATCGGTCGCGGAATGACAACAGACCGAGGATTTTGGGTGCAATGGCGATGTTCCGCCAACTACTGTTCGCACTTCCGGTGACGCCAATGAATGTACGCGACGGTTGTACCGTTGCTCGACAACACGTGTACCCTGACGTTTGAGTACGAATGGGTGCTCTCATCTACTTGGCCCATGCCGATCATCAAGCCATTTGACGTGTCTTTCTTATCCTCTTCTCCCCGCTCCGAGCGTGGGACCAATTGGTCTATCAGACCGTTGATATGTTCTTCATCCATTCCGGGAATCATATTGATTAAATTTGTGCCGAAATGCGCCTGCTCTAACCGCATCTCGCAGACTAATCCGTTCGGGGCAAATTTCGCCGCCATCTGCACGCCCGACTGCACGTCATAGACCTCATGATGCGGGTATCTATCCGCCAATTCAGAGGCGGTCAGTGCAGGGTTCGCATGTGCGTGGTCAATGCGTTGGAAAAAGGACAGGCGATAGACGATTCTGCGTGGTCGCCCCCCTGTCCCCCATTTGCACTCGACTGAGTCTGAGCGTCGTCCGGGAGCCATGATTCGCGACACGCTACCTTTCTGTAAGTCAACCACATAAACGTTCGGTTTCCAACAAACCTGTCCAGCCGACTCTTCTTGCGTCAGAACTATGCGCTGCGATGTCCATGAAGCCACTGTGAGAAGTTGTCCGGGACCAATCGCGCACGCCCTAAGCCGCTTGTTGCAGCGAATCCGGGTAGTCTCGTTTATTTGGTCTTCGCCCCTGTCGGTTGGTGACCAAATATTTCCAAGGATGAAAATGCCGCCCCCTTTTTTGGAGATTATCGGTTTACCCTCTCCAGACGGAAGCTGACATGTGCCGATCTTCGCGACCAATAGGCTCGCGGCAATGACGAAAAGAGCGACGGGGGTTGGCCGTATCCTCGCAGTGTTCACAGCTAGAGGTTAGGACTAAGAATGCGGTTGCGTCTAGGACAAGCAGTGACGCACTCCGGTTACTGTTGTAACCAAGGCGTTAGAACTTGTAGCCAAACGGTCACGAGTAGTTGGCGTATTGGCCGCCCGACCCTCGACGAGAAAGCTACTTCGCTTCGTACACAGTTCTCCCGCCGACCACTGTGCGCAGAACCTTGGTGGCCAGGATTTTCTGGGCTGGGACGGTGGTGATGTCCTGGTCGAGGACGACGAAATCGGCGAGCATTCCTGGGGCTAGCGTTCCTTTTTGTTTCTCGGCGAATTCGGCGTAGGCGGCGCTGGTTGTATAGGCGGCGATTGCCTGCTCAATCGTTAGCTTCTGGCCGGGATATGTCTTCGTTCCGTCTTCATTCATGCGGGTGACGGCGGAATAAATGCCGCGAAATGGTGCGACGGGTTCGACGGGATAGTCGGTGCCGAAGGCGAGCACGACTCCGTGCCGCAGAAACTCGGCCCATGCGTAGGATGTTTCGGCGCGCCTTGCGCCGAGGCGCGCTTCGGCCCAGTTCATATCGGTGAGCAGATGGCTGGGCTGCATGGAGGCGATCACGCCAAGATCCTTGAAGCGCTGAATCTGCTCAGGAGTGGTGACCTGCGCGTGCTCGATGCGAAGGCGATAATCGGCGCGGCGATCGGCGGATACGCCATTTGTTTCGCCGGCGGCCTTCACGCCCGCTTCTCGCCCGGTCGCTTCTTTTCCGCTCGTCGTATTGGCTTGCTCGGTGGCTTTCTCCGCCTCGGCAAAGGCATCGAGGGCCATCTGGACGGCTTTGTCGCCGATGGCGTGGAAGCCGATCTGGTAGCCGGCGAGCAAGCGCTCCCTGGTCATGGCCTTGAGCTTGGCCGGGTCGTATTGCGGGATTCCGGTGTTGCCGGGATCGTCGCTGTAGGGGGCGAACAGCGCGGCCGTTCGCGAGCCGAGCGATCCATCCATGAATCCTTTGAGCATGCCGGTGTGGAGCATGTTGTCGTCGCGGGGATGGGAACTGCGCATGCGGTTGAGGTCATCTACCGAGGCGTCAAAGGGGAGCCATTCGGAAACGCGCGCGGTAAGTTTTCCTTCCGCTTCGAGTTCCTCGTAGACCTTGAAGTCTTCCCACTGCGAGAAATCCTGCGCGGAGGTGATGCCGTGGCTGGCGAGATCGGCGAGCGCGAGTTCGATGGCGCGGCGGCGCTTTTCATGGTTGGGTGGAGGAATCGCGGAGAACACAAGCTGTTTCGCCTTCTCGCGGAGAATTCCGGTCGGAGCGCCAGATTCATCGCGATCGATCTTTCCTCCATCGGGATCGCGGGTGGCGGCGGTTACCTGCGCCAGTTGGAGTGCGCGCGTGTTGGCGACGCCGATGTGGCCATCCACGCGAATCAGAAAAACGGGATGGCCGTTGCTGATGTCGTCGAGATCCGAGCGCGTGGGCGTGACTTTGACCGGCCACAGCGTGTGGTCCCATCCTTCGCCGACAACCCACTCGCCCTCCGGGGCCGCCTGACACTTGGCGCGCAGTCGGTCGCGGAACTCAGCGAGCGTTTTTGCGCCGATCAAGTCGACGTTTAACTTTTCCAGTCCGGCGCTGGCCAGGTGCATGTGGGCGTCGTTAAAGCCGGGCATTACGAAGCGGCCATCGAGATCGACGACTTTGGTTTCTGGGCCTTTGAATTTATCGATCTCTGCGCGCGTGCCGATGGCAAGAATGCGGTCGCCGCGAATGGCAAGGGCAGCGGGTCGTTTGCCGCTTCCCGACGAAGAGTTGTCGGCGATGCCGGTGTAGATGTTGGCGTGGGTGAAAATTGTGTCGGCTTTGGGCTGGGACGGAGTTTGGGCGAGTGTGGCTGTGGTGATGACAAGCAAGAAAAGGAAATCCAGCGCAACCAGGATTCTTTGCATGATTCCCGGCATTTATTCTCCGACTCCCGACAGCGCCAGCAATGTCAGCAGAATTCGGCTGAGGCCCAGATCTCGTCCGGCGCAGTCGAACCATTCCTGCAAGGTATGAGCGCCGCCGCCCGTGCCTCCTCCACCGATGGCGATGGCTTCGCGGCCCAGAGAAAGCGGGATATTGGCGTCCGTGGAAGCGCGCTGCACTTGCGCGGTGTTGCCAAGCACTGCGTCGACAGCGCGGATCACCTTCAAAAGACGCGCGTCAGGCGCGAGTTCGCCGGCCGGGCGGTTTCCGATTTCCACAAACTCGCATTGCACCGTATGAGGGCGGCGTGTCCCGCGCGGGAAAGCGGGACGATTCTCGGCATCCATGGCGTGATCGAGCGCGATGCGAAGCGCGCGTTCCATCCTGTCGATTTCCACCATCGACGTGGAACGCAGATCCACGCGCATGCTGGCCGACTCGGGAATGGAATTCACGGAAGTGCCGCCGCGAATCACCCCGATGTTAAAAGTAGTTTTGGGCGTGGTGGGAACCGGCGTTTCACTGAAGGCCTGTATGGCGCGGGCCAGACAGATGATGGGATTGGGAGCGCCGAAGTCGCTCCAGGAATGGCCGCCAGGGCCGCGGGCGATGACTTCGAAGCGGCGGCTGCCGAGGGCTTCGGCGACGACGGTGTCGGAGCCAGCTCCATCGACCACAACGCTATAGGCGATGGAATCGCGCCAGCGCGGCGTGTCGAAAACATGGCGCATGCCGCGCAGATCGCCTTCGCCTTCCTCGCCCACATTGCCGATGAAGACGAAGGGCAGCGAATGGTGAATGTTCGAAGTGGCCAGCGTGGACGCGACCGCGAGCAGGGCGGCGATTCCGGCGCCGTTGTCGGAAACTCCAGGGCCATAGAGGCGCGTGCCTTGCTGGCGGATGTTGAGCTGAGTGGTCGCAGGGAATACGGTATCGATGTGCGCGCTCAGCGTGACGTAACGGTTGTTTTGGCCGCCGCGGGCGGGCAGCAAGCCGAAGACGTTGCCGACATCGTCGAGTTCAACGCCGGTAAGCCCAATTTCGCGAAAGAGGGCAGCCAACCACTCCGCGCGCAACGTTTCACCAAAGGGAGGAGCGGCCACGCGGGAGACATCCATCTGCCATTGCGCGATCTGCGCTTCTTCGAAGCGAAACCGGCCTAATGCCGCGCGGACCTCGGGCAATTGCGCAAGACGGCCCACTTCTTCCTGCACGGACGGAAAAACATCGGAGTTAGTCACAGACGAATTCGCTCCACTCATCCTTTTCGCCTATCTTATAACGAGAGCGGGAGAGAGGAACGGCAGAGCGGAGAGAATGCGGACGTTCGACAAAATATCGGCCTGGCCGTGGGCGACATTGCTGTGGGTGGGCGCGGCGTGCTCGGTTGCGGGCATGGCGATATGGCTTCCCGTGGGCTGGGATCTGGCTGTGTATCAGCAAGCGATGAAGGACCTGCGGGAAGGACTGGATCCTTATCTGGCGGGGCCGGCGCGGCTGACGGGGCAGGATGTTGCGGGAAGTCCACATTACTTTTATTTGTATCCGCCGATTACGCTGAAGCTTGTGCAGCTAGCTAATTTTTTGCCTTTGCTCGCTGGGCTCGTGCTGTATTGGCTGGTGTATGCGGCGGGATTTGGATGCCAGCTTTGGGCGGGATACCAGCTTGCTCTGCCGGCGGAACGCCGCGTCCTGAAGTTCGTGATGCCGGTGATCGTTTTCTTTCCGGGCTTCATGCCGAATGAAGTGATCTTGTGCGGTAATCTGGCGATTCCGATTTATGGCGCCGTGCTGGCGGCGAGCGTTCGGGGCTGGCAGAAAAATCTCTGGGGATGGTTTTATTTTGCGGTGCTGGCGGGATCGTTGTTCAAACCTCCGTTGCTTGTGCTGCTGGCGATTCCATTGCTTGCCGGACAGACGCAAATCCTGAAGTCGGCTGCCGTGGCGGCATTCGGGGTGGTTATGTTTGTGGCGCAGAGATTCATCTGGACGAAAGAATTTCTGGAATACCTGCGCATTGTGAAATTGGAAAGCATGCTGGGAAACAGCGCCGGGCACCTCTGGTCGTTCGGATTCAGCGCCGCGGGGGTGCTGGCTTCGGCATTGCGGGCGATGGGCAAGGCGTATCAAGGCCCGGGCATGGTTTTCTTTCTTGCATATAGCGCCTTGTTGTTTGCCGCGCTCGTTTACTTTGGTTGGCAGTATCGGAGGGCACTCATTCAAGCGCGCACGTGGGTGACGGTCTTGTTGCTGGGCACATTTCTGTTAAGCCCTCGAATTTTGCAGTACGATGCGCTGGCGGTCACCGTGCCGATGTTTTTGCTCGCAATTCGCGGCTGGAAAGACGCAGTTGGCCGTTGGATCGTGATCGCCGGCTTAGGAGGTTCAATCATCGCTCTCCTGGCGAATCAGGATGCCGCGGAGATTTCTCTGGCGATGTGGTCTCTCCTAGTGGCCGGGTTGATCAGCCTTCGCAGGGAGTCACAGCTCCCTAAAGCAGTCGTCAGCACTGCAATCGCCGTGAGCAGTGAATGAATCGGGGTAGAGGAGTTTGCGCACCGGCGGCGCAAGTTCAGCGAACACGGCGCAGGGGCGCTTCGGCTGGAGAAGCGGCCAGAAGCTCCATGCCGTGCAGAATCATGGCAATCGCGGTTTCATCTCCGAGAGATGTATTCACCATCATGTGATACAGGCTGCGGGTGGGCCATTCGGCGTTGAAGTAGTGCTTCACGTAGGCGATCCGCTCGCGATCCACGTTGTCGACCAGTTCCTCCGATTCTTCCAGACCCTTGCCCATCTCGCGCAGACGCCGAATTTTTTCGTCGCGCGGTGCATAGGTGAAGACCCGAAATGTATCTTCGCGGTCACGCAAAAAAAACGGGCTCGCCCGGCCAACAATCACGGCATTTCCTTCCGACGCGATATTGCCTACGATGTCCTTCATCATCGCCACCATGCGGTCGGTATCGAAGGCGTGCGAGTCGGCCAAAGGAAGGCTGCGCTCGTAGCTGCCGCGCCAGAAAGCTTTGGCGAGCCGGTAGATGCGGCTATCAACGCGTTCATCGCACAAGGCGACCGCCTCTTCGGCCACCTGCGCTCGCTTGGCGATTTCGCAGGTTAACTGCTGGTCCCAGAGTTTCCATCCCAGACGACGCGCCAGCTGGGCGGCAATGCCGCCTCCGCCGCTGCCAAATTCGCGCTCCACGGTGACAATGCGAAACATTGTGCTCCTCATTCCAGTGGAGAACGAGCGCCCCACCCGTCCCGGCTTCTCTACACTAATGCACTACCATCCCTGCCGGCTTCGCCTTCTTGATCAAAAATACGCATGGAATCAGGCAGGCGATCACCACTCCCAGTACCCAAAAATTATCAATGTAGGCTAGCATGGTCGATTGTTGGATGACATTCGCCTGCGCCAGCGCATAGGCATGTTGCAGCGCGGTTCCAGGCCCGGAGCCAGGTCCAGCGCCTCCGCCGGCAAAAACACCCGTTGTTCCACGCAACATGGACTGAAACTGCGGATTGCCGGCGTTCAAATTTTCGACCAGCCGTACCTGGTGAAACTGCGCGCGCCGCGCGAGCCCGGTGGTGACAAAAGAAATTCCCACGCTGCCGCCAATGTTTCGCGCGAGATTCATCAAGCCGGACGCCGCATTGTTCTTGTCGCGCGGCAGACCGGAATACGCGGCCGTGTTGATGGGCACAAACAGGAAAGCCAGACCCATCGCCTGGTAGACGCGCGCGATCATCATCGTGTGGAAATCGACGCCCAGATCGAATGTCGTCATATGAAATAGCGAAAACGAGAGCATCGCCAAACCAAACAGCATGAGCCAGCGCGGACTGTAGCGCGAAAGCAGAAATCCCACAAGCGGCATGCAGAGCATAATCGTGAAACCGCCCGGCATCAACGCCAACCCCGACCGCTCGGCAGTGTACCCCAACAGAGTCTGCATGAAAAGGGGCAGCAGCAGCGTGCTGCCGAGCAGCGCGAATCCCAGCATGAACATGAGGAAATTCGCGGTCGCGAAGGTCCGCTCGCGGAACAGATGTAAATCGATGATCGGGTCCTTGTGGTACCACTCCCAGATCAGCACCCATACCAGCGCCGCTACCGAGATGGCGGTCAGCACGACGATGAAATTTGACTCGAACCAGTCATCGCGCTGGCCCTTGTCGAGCACCACCTGCAACGTACCCAGGCCCAGCGCAATCAACCCGAGGCCGATGTAGTCGATGTGAGTTTCGCTTAGCTTGCGGCGCCGGAAGTAAGGAGGATCCTGAATCAGCCTCGACGTCAGTACGAGAGAGAGAATTCCGATTGGAACATTGATGAAGAAAATCCAGCGCCAGGTGAAGTTGTCGGTGATCCAGCCGCCGAGCGTGGGACCGATGGCGGGCGCCATTACGACCGCGATGCCATAGACGGCGAACGCCATCCCGCGCTTGGCGGGAGGGAACGTATCGGCAAGAATGGCCTGTTCGCTTGGCTGCAAACCTCCGCCACCGATCCCCTGCATAACGCGGAACACGATCAGCATCGGCAGATTGGGTGCGAATCCGCACAGGCATGAGCTGATGGTGAAGAGCGCAACGCAACTCATGTAAAAGCGTTTTCGGCCCATGATGGAGGAAAGCCAGCCGCTCATGGGAAGAATGATTGCGTTTGAGACTAAATAGGAAGTGAGGATCCAGGTGCTTTCATCCTGACCGGCCGAGAGGCTGCCGGCGATATGAGGCAGCGCGACGTTCGCGATGCTGGTATCGAGCACCTCCATGAAGGTCGCCAGCGTGACGGCGAGCGCGATGATCCACGGATTGACCGCGGGCCGCCACGCATCGGCCTCATTCATCGTGATGGATGCTGCACTCATTTAAGCTTTGAGCTGCGAGCTCTGAGCTTCGAGCTATGAGCAGCCAGCTCGTAGCGGATCGAGGCAGAACGTCATTGCTTAGCAGCTACAAAAATCCCCTTCAACTAAGTCCGAAGATAGAAATGACTCGAAACCGCAGCCTACGCACCCGGAACCGCTGTTCGCCGGGACTCCCCGCTTGCTTAAAGCTCACGGCTCATAGCTACTTAACCCACACCTTTGGTTCCACTGACATGCCGGGTCGCAGATCGTGCCTCTTCGTTTCACCGGCCTCGAAAACAATTTTTACCGGAATTCTCTGCACCACTTTCACGTAATTGCCGGTGGCGTTTTCCGGGGGCAGCAGGCTGAAACGCGCGCCGCTGGCGCCGGAGATCGAATCCACGTGACCGTTGTAGGTTTTGCCGGTTGCGTCGACGTCGATCTCCACTTTCTGCCCGGCTTTCATGTCCCTGAGCTGAGTCTCCTTGAAATTAGCGGTAACCCAGATGTCTTCGAGCGGTATTACCTTCATCATTTCCTGGCCGGGTTGCACGTTTTGTCCGACTTCAACGGTGCGGTTGCTGACAATTCCTGTGACCGGCGCGACCACTTTGGTGTACTGGAGATTCAGAAGCGCCTGATCGAGTTCCGCTTTCCTGCGTTCGGCGTTGGCTTGCGAGGAAATGGCGCGCGAGCGGATGACGCGCATGGTTTGGGGCGCGGTTTGCGCGTTGCGCAGATCCGCGTTAGCCTGCAGCAGTTTTCCGTGGGCTTGATCGATTTGCGCCTGGGCGGCATCCGCGCTCGCCTTCGCCGCTTCCACTGTGGCGGCGGCAGCGTGCGCGCTGGCGACGGCCTGGTCGTATTGTTGCTGCGAGATCTCCTGTTTGTCGATCAGTTGCTTGTAGCGGACAAGGTCGTTTTGCGCTTTCACATTGTTGGCTTCGGCTTGTGCGACCTGCGCCTTGGCCGCTTCGAACTGCTGGCGAGCTGCCGCAACACCGGCCTTGGCAGTGGCCACACCGGCCTGCGCGCTCTCGACCTGGCTCGACGTACTGACGCTCGTGATCGGGACGTTGATATCGGAGGCCGACGACTGCGCCTGTGCGTCCGCATAGACGGCACGAGCCAGCGCAACGGCAACTTCATAATCCGCGGGATCGATCTCTACCAGTACGGTCCCTTTTTCCACGTACTGGTTGTCATCCACGTTGAGCTTTACCACGTGGCCGCTGACGCGTGCGCTCACCGAGTTGACATGGCCGTCGATTTGCGCGTCGTCGGTCGATTCGTAGCTCGTGAAGTAGCGCCAGGCGAAGAAGCCAGCCACCAGCAGAATCAGAATCAGCACGCCCAAAGCCACCTTGGCGCGGGTACTTCCGAGGAATTCCTTGCGGCTGCGATAGCGGGCTTCGCTGTTTTCCGCAGGCGGCTCCGGAGCGCCCGCCTGAGGCTTGGATTCAGCTACGGCAGTGCTTGTCTCATCAGGCATAGATTACTTCCCTCTTAGATATTCGCGGACGCCGTCCTCGGCACGGCCGAGCGCTCGCGCATAGGCCACTTTGGCCAGATTATTAAGGTACAGGCTTGAAATTAAATTTTCGTGGGACGACGCTACCGCTTCCTGTGCCTGAATCACTTCCAGGTTGTCGGTTACTCCCGCCGAGAAACGGTCGCGGGATTGCGTGAGCGCCTCCTCGGCCAGGTTTACGGTGCTTTGGGCAACTTCCACCTGATCCGTCGACGACTTCAGATCGAGCAGCGCGTTGCGCATGTCCTGATCGATTTGTCCGCGTACATCGGCCAGTTGAGCCTCGGCCTGGCGCAGGCTGGCCTCGGCCTTCAGCACATCGGCGTGGACCTTGCCTCCCTGAAAGATGGGGATGCTGAGTGTGCCGGCAACATGGTACGTGGGCAGCACGCTGCTAGGAGTGGCTCCAATCTCGCCGTAATCGCCCTCCACGCCGAAGCTGGGAAAATATCCTGCGATAGCGGCATTGTGTTCAAGTTGAGCGGCGGTCACGCGGTCACGCGCCGCTTTGTAGTCTGAGCGCAGCGAATAAGCGCGCTGCAGGCTGGTTTCAAGATCTGGGATTGGAAAAGGCTCGTAAGGAGCTTTGTCGGCGAGCGTGAATTCCTGGCCCGGCGCGAGTCCAATGACGCGCGCGAGCGATAGTTTCTGCTTAGCGAAATCGTTGGCCGCCGAGATCAATTGCTGTTGGCGCGACTGATATTCCACTTGCGCCCGCAGCGTGTCAATTGCGGGGGCGACGCCGGCCTGTTGCCGCGCGACCGCTTTTTCATACAGGGCACGCGCGGTTTCCTGCTGGGCTTGCGCGGTTTCAACGCGGGCCGCCCCCGCAAGCGCCTGCAGATAGGCGTTGCCCGTGGCCAGTACGACCAGGTCGCGCGCGTCTTTCAAGTTGAACCGGCTCGCGCTTTCGTTCAGCACGGAGGCGCGGTATTGCTGAATTGTCTTCCAGCTTAGTTGTTCGCTCGCTGACGCCCGTACATCGAGATAAGAAAATGGCCCAATCACTGCGGGAAGTTTTGCACCTCCGAATAAACCTGACGGGAATTTCCCGAAGCCCTCGGCAATCAGACTCTGTTTTTGTGCCGATTCCTGAGCGTCGCCGGAGACATTTGGCAGAAGATCGCTTAATTGCTGCCATTTCTGCCCGCGCGCCTGGATCGTGTTGTATTCGGAGAGCAGACCGGCGAGGTTGTGCTGGAGAGCGCGGTCGATCGCATTGCCGAAAGTGATGGACAAAATTCCGGGCTGCGGTTTCTCAGCCACGCTGCCATAAATCGGATTCTGCGCCGACGTAGGAACCTGATTGGGCGCCGCGGGGATCGCATTTTGGGCAACCAAGAGAACGGAGGATAGAGACGCCATAAGATACAAGCCACAAAAAGAGCGGAAACATCGATTGGACCTGCGTATAAGAAGCATGTAACCCGGATTCGCTCCTTGGCGAAAGCAAAAATAGTAAACCCTTTGGATTGCGAATGCTGTGAGGGCGATGCAAATTGTTGAAAAAAATAGCGATGCGGGAGGCCGGAGGGCATCGTAGGCGCGAACTCCAGCAAGTTCCGGCGATGACTTTGGTCATCTTGTCGTCTACCCCACTCAAAGTCCAATCTAGGGACGGATGTAATCGCCTTCCGTTCGTTTGGGAGAGCCATACCTCTTATGACCGAAGCCACAAAGCCGTCACCGAAGGGATCGGACTGGACACGCCTGCTCACCGACCCGGACCTCGTGAGCCATCTTGGAACCCTGCTCCAGACCTATCGGGAGGTTTCTCCCGAGCAGCGGGAAGCTGCATTGCTTCAGGCGATGCGCAAGATCAAGGAACAAGCGGATAGCACACGGAAGACGAAGACGGAAAGCACTGTCTCCAGCGCGGCGACGTCTCCGGTAAAAGATCCTCGCCCCGAGGAGTTGGCGCTTCCGGGGCCCGAACCTGTGAGTGTCACTCCACCCTTTGAACCGGATTTGTTCACGCCCGCTGTCCCTGGCTCGGACCGGCGCATCCATCACCGCATCAAGTGCTATGTGGCCGTGGAGATTCATGTGGAAGGCATTGAGGAGCCGATTTGGGGCAATCTTTCAAACGTGAGCCGCGGGGGCTGCATGGTGGAAACCGCCAGCGCAGTGCCGACCGGCAAAGCCCTTGAGATCGGACTGTGGGTTTCGAGTGGCAAACTGTGGGTGAAGGGAATCATTATCAGCGGGATTGCTACCCGCAGCGCACCATCCTTCGGTGTGCGGGTGAAGTTCTCCGAAGCCGAGCTCTCGGAGAAAGAGCATTTGCGTGAGTTCCTCAAATTTGTGGAGAACACCACGCGCAAGGCGCACAGCGGAAGCGCGTATGTGACGCAACTAAAGGCGTAAAATCTTCAGAGCGGCATTCATACCAAGCAACTTCCTGGCATAGGTGGGGTTTACCTTTCAACAAGGCACGGCTTGAGGCAAACTTGCATGGCCCTGCATTTCCATCGACGTCCTCTTGTGGCAGCCGCTCTTCTCTTGGCAGGATTGACTGCGGCCCAGCTTGCGCTCGGGAAAAAGAAAGAAAAATCTGCTGCCTTGGACGAGCGGAAGCGCGCCGTTCATGCGCTCAATCGACTGACGTTCGGTCCTCGTCCCGGCGACTTTGACCAAGTCGCGCAGATGGGAGTTGATAAGTGGATCGAATTCCAACTTCATCCTGAAAAAATCGAAGACTCAGCTCTTGATGCGCACCTCGCGCCCTTCCGCAGCCTGCGCATGAATACTCGGGAGATCGTCGAAAACTTTCCCAACAACGAGATCATCAAGCAGGTTGCAGAAGGCAAAATGGCGATGCCGCACGATCCCACGCGGCGCGCCGTTTACGAAGCTCAAGTTCAACGGTACGAAGACAATCAGGATCGCAAGGCCGAGGCGGCGAAAGCAATTGCTGTGAATGGCGTGGTTGACGGGGACAATGCCATGCTCGCCGACGCCACCTACCAGCGGCGTCGCGAAGAGACGCAAGCCGCCAGCATTAAGCTGCTCGAATTACTCGACCTTCCGCCGGACGAACGATACCGTCAGATACTTAAGCTCTCGCCAGAAGAACAGCGCGCCATCTCCAACCGTGCCAAAGGAGGCAAGGCCGACGAATTGCTCGGGGGCATGAACGGCCAGGAGAAAGAAACGCTGCGTGCCCTGAATAATCCGGAGCAGGTGGTGGTGGATGAACTGACGCAAGCCAAGCTGCTGCGCGCGATCTATAGTCAGCGGCAGTTGGACGAGGTGATGACGGACTTCTGGTTCAATCACTTCAATGTGTTTATCAACAAAGGCGCGGATCGCTTCCTGTTGACGAGCTATGAGCGCGACGTGATTCGTCCGCATGTTCTCGGCAAGTTTGAAGATTTGCTGGTGGCTACGGCAAAAAGTCCGGCGATGCTTTTTTATCTGGACAATTGGCTGAGCGTGGGACCGGACTCGGACGTTGCTCTGGGCATTCCCGCGAACGCGCGCGACGCTCACGGTCGTCTACGGGTGCCGCAATATCGGCCGAATGGCAAGGGCAAAAAGCAGGCAAGCGGCCTGAACGAGAACTACGGCCGCGAGCTGATGGAGTTGCACACGCTCAGCGTGAATGGCGGCTATTCGCAGAAAGACGTCACGGAAGTAGCGAAGGTATTCACCGGCTGGACCATCGAGCAGCCCAACAAGGGAGGCGGCTTCCACTTTGAGCCGCGCATGCACGAACCGGGCAACAAGATCGTGCTCGGACATCGCATCAAGCCGAATGGCGAGAAGGAAGGCATGGAGGTGCTGCGGCTGCTGGCGCGGAATCCGAAGACGGCGCGCTTCATCTCGCAAAAACTTGCAATGCGGTTTGTGTCCGACGATCCGCCAGCGTCGCTGGTCGATCGCATGACGCAAACTTATTTGAAAAAAGATGGCGACATACGGGAAGTGTTGCGGACAATGTTCCGCTCGCCAGAGTTCTGGTCGCCGGAAGCGTATCGCGCGAAGGTGAAAACGCCGTTCGAGTTTGTGGTTTCGGCGGTGCGTGCGACCGACGCTCAGGTGGATGACGCGCGTCAACTGGTCGGCACGCTCAACAATATGGGCATGCAGCTGTATGGCATGGTCCCGCCTACGGGCTATTCGATGAAGGCGGCAACCTGGGTGAATTCGTCGGCGTTGTTGGGCCGTATGAATTTTGCCCTGGGCTTGACTGGCGGAAAGCTGCGCGGAGTTTCGGTGGACCCGGCGCAGTGGGTTCAGGGAAATGCGGATGCTCCGCAGGTGTTGGCGCGCCTGGAGGATTCACTGCTCGGGGGCGACGTTTCCAAGCAGACGCACGACACTATCAGCCAGCGCCTGGAAGATCCCAAGATCAGTCAGCGCCGGCTGGACGATCCGCAGCGTCCGCCAAATGTGAGAGCGATCGGGGGCCTGATCTTAGGCTCGCCCGAGTTTCAGAAAAGATAGCTAACAGCTGTCAGCCATCAGCCCTTAGCTCAAAACAGAGCTGGCACGATGGCTGAGAGCTGATGGCTGAAAGCTGAGGGCTGGTCCTTATGTCGATCACTCGCCGAGTTTTTCTTCGCAATGGTGCCATGGCAGTCGTCGGCACAACCGCGTTACCCGCTTTTCTTAAGCGCGCTGCCTTCGGTGCGATCGATTCCGGCGCGCGCCCCAAGCGGCTCGTCGTCATCTTTCAGCGCGGGGCGGCTGACGGTCTCAACATCGTTGTGCCTCACGGCGAAGCGTCGTATTATGCGATGCGCCCGACTATCAACATCCCGAAAAAATCCGTGCTCGATCTTGACGGTTTTTTCGGATTGCATCCCGCCATGTCGTCGTTCACGCCGCTTTGGAAGCAAAAGCATCTTGCCATCGTGCACGCTGCGGGATCTCCCGATCCTTCGCGTTCGCATTTTGACGCGCAGGATTTCATGGAGTCCGGCACACCCGGACTCAAGGCCACCGAGGATGGCTGGCTAAACCGCTGCTTGCACGAACTGCCGTTGCCCGCTCAATCGTCTTCGGGCAAACCTGCGTTCGCCACATCCGATCCTTCAGCTTTCCGCGCCATTGCGCTTGGACCGTCGCTTCCACGTATTCTTTCCGGCAAAGAGCCTGCCCTGGCGCTCAACAACCTTGACGATTTTTCAGTGGGCGGAAAAAATCCCAAAGCCGTGCCCATTGCGACGACATTCGAAGCCATGTACGCCAGTTCGGTGGACACGGTTTTGCACGGCACCGGGCAGGAAACTTTCGACGCTGTGAAGATGCTGAAAAGCGCAGACCCCGGAAAGTACACGCCGTCCGCTGGAGCGAATTATCCCAAGGGACGGTTTGGCGACAGCTTGCGGCAACTCGCGCAGCTGATCAAAGCAAACGTGGGTGTGCAGGTCGCTTTCGCCGACATCGGAGGCTGGGACCATCATGTGAACGAAGGCAGTACGCAGGGTCAGATTGCCAACGTGCTCGGCGATTTCTCGCAATCTATTTCTGCGTTCTGGACCGATCTTGGCGATCTCGGCGAAGACACGGTCGTCGTCACCATGTCGGAGTTCGGGCGCACCGCGCGCGAGAACGGCAATCGCGGCACCGACCACGGCCACGCCAACGTGATGTTCGTTCTCGGAGGACCAGTGCACGGCGGCAAAGTGTACGGCCGCTGGCCGGGCCTTAATCAGTCGCAGTTATATGAAGGCCGCGATCTAGCCGTCACCACCGACTTCCGTCTCGTGCTGAGCGAAGTAGTGTCGCGCTATCTGGGTAACAAGGACTTGAAAACGGTGTTTCCGGGATTCGAGCAGTCGCCCCAATTCCTGAAGCTGCTGGGATAACGTTCACACAGCGGCACTCGCCGAGTTCACGTGGCGGCAGACACATTCGCTCGCCGAGCAAGAGCCCGGTAAAGATAACTCCGAATCGACGCCCCGGCTACGGGAGCTTCTCCGTCTTCTCCTCGAGCCTATCCAGTATGCCCGTAGCGGCATCCAAAATTTCCTGGTCCACCTTCCGGTTCGACGAGATCGCTTCCGCCAGCGGAATGGAAATAATCTTGTTTCCGCGCAGCGCCGCCATGTGGCCGAATTCGCCGCGATGCACCATGTCAATCGCGCCGAGGCCGTAGCGTGTGGCGAGCACGCGGTCGAAAGCGCTGGGAGATCCGCCGCGTTGAATGTGGCCCAAAACCACCGAGCGCGTTTCAAAGCCGGTGCGCTTTTCGATTTCGCGCGCCAGCACCGAGCCGATTCCGCCTAGCCGCAGATGCCCAAATTCATCGCGACCTACATCCTGCAACACAGGCGCGCCGTCGTGCATCTCGACGCCTCCGGCAAACTTCGCGCCTTCGGCGGCGACCACAATGCTGAAATAACGTCCGCGTGCGTGCCGTTGCCGTATGAGTTCCGCCACCTGATCGATATCGAACGGAATCTCAGGAACCAGAATCACATCCGCACCGCCGCCGATCCCGCTGTAGACTGCGATCCATCCCGAGTCCCGCCCCATGACTTCCACCACGATTACGCGGTTGTGCGCCTCGGCGGTCGTGTGGACACGGTCGATGGCATCGGTCGCCGCGTTCACGGCCGTGTCGAATCCGAAGGTGAAGTCGGTGCCGGCCAAATCGTTGTCGATCGTTTTCGGCACGCCCACGACCTTCACGCCATTCAAAAACAGTTTTTGGGCGATCGAAAGTGTGTCGTCCCCTCCAATCGCGATCAGCGCGTCGCAGCCGTGCTCCTTCAGGCTGGTCATGCAGCGTTCGATCCCGTCGGAGTGCTTGGCTGGATTTGTGCGCGACGTGCGCAGAATGGTCCCGCCACGGGGAAGAATTCCGCCTACGGCAGTGAGATCGAGCGCCATCGTCTTGTTTTCCAGCAGCCCGCGCCAGCCCTCCATAAACCCCACAAACTCGTCGCTATAGTGAAAAGAACCTTTGCGCACGATCGCCCGAATCACCGCGTTTAGGCCCGGACAGTCCCCCCCGCCCGTCAACACTCCAATTTTCATTGCCTCATCCTCATTCAATTTCTGTCGATTCGCACCGGCATCTAAGAATTTTAGAAAAACTGGCGCCCGCGGCAGCCGAAAGCCGTCGCCTGACGATTGAGTTTTAGCCCGTACCTTTCAGGTTATCATGCACCCGGAGCGATTGTGCCAGGAGCGGCACCGTCAAAGCCCCGGCGACCAGGGCATCGAATGGAGTGTTAATATGTTCGCCTTATAAGGCGCGATTCCACGCCGTCTCTGTGATCCCTGCCATCTGGAGGGTCTCGTGAACACGTTGCCCGTTCTCATCGGCGCGCTGTGCGTCTACGCGCTGGCTTATCGTTATTACAGCGCATTTATCGCGGCCAAAGCTCTGTCGCTCGACGACCGCCGCATCACTCCCGCACACGCCTTCCAGGACGGCCATAACTATGTTCCTTCGCCACGGTGGGTTCTTTTCGGTCACCATTTCGCCGCCATCGCTGGCGCTGGCCCGCTCGTTGGACCCACGCTGGCCGCCCAGTTCGGCTTCGCTCCCGGCTTTCTCTGGCTGGTGATTGGAGCGGTCGTGGCTGGCTCCGTGCAGGATTTCACCGTGCTGGTCGCGTCTCTTCGCCACCGCGGCCGCTCACTCGCTGATATTGCCCGCACCGAGATCAGTCCCTTTGCCGGTCTGGTCGCGATGATCGCAGTGCTGTTCATTTTGCTCGTGACACTCGCCGGCCTCGGAATCGTGGTCGTCAATGCGCTGTCGAATAGTCCATGGGGCGTGTTCACGATCGGCATGACGATTCCCATCGCAATCGTGATGGGCCTGTGGATGTTCAAAAGCCACGCCGGTCAGGTCACGATCACGGGTCCCAGTATTTTTGGTGTTGTGTTGCTGATCGCCAGCGTGATTGCGGGACGCTGGTTCGCGCTGTCCGGCGCGGCCGGTGTGTTGACCTTTACGCCCCACCAGATCACGATCCTGATGGCCATTTACGGGCTCGTCGCTTCCGCTCTGCCGGTTTGGTTGCTGCTTCAGCCTCGGGATTACCTTTCCACCTACGTTAAGCTGGGCACGATCGCAGTCTTGATCGCGGGCGTGTTCGTGGTTCATCCGGATATCAAGTTCCCCAACTTCACGCCGTTTGTCGACGGCGGTGGTCCCATCATCAAAGGAAAGCTCTTTCCGTTCCTCTTCGTCACCATTGCCTGCGGCGCAATTTCCGGCTTCCATTCCCTCATCGCCTCCGGCACAACGCCAAAGATGCTCGACCGCGAGTCCGATGCGCGGGTCATCGGCTACGGCGCAATGATCTGCGAGTCGCTTGTAGGCGTGCTCGCACTGATTGCGGCTTGTTCGATGCATCCCGGCGACTACTTCGCCATTAACACCACGCCCGAGGTCTTTCATAAACTCGGGCTTGCCACGGTCAACCTCGACATGTTTTCTCGCGAAGTTGGCGAGAAGTTAGCCGGACGCACCGGAGGCGCAGTATCGCTCGCCATTGGCATGGCGCAGATTTTCCGCGGCCTTCCGGGGATGGACCGCCTGATGGGCTATTGGTATCACTATGCCATCATGTTCGAGGCACTCTTCATTTTGACCACAGTCGATGCGGGGACTCGTGTCGCGCGCTACGTCCTTCAGGAATTGATGGGCAAAGTCTACAAGCCATTCGGTAACACGGTGTGGCTGCCCGGCAACCTAGTCACCAGCGCGATAGTCGTGTTGGGTTGGGGATACATGATCTATACGGGATCGATTTCGACGATCTGGCCACTTTTTGGTACCGGCAACCAGTTGCTGGCAACCATCGCGCTATCGGTGAGCACCACATTTTTGATCAACATGGGACACGCGAAGTACGCATGGATTACTGCTGTTCCTATGTGCTTCGTTGGTGTAACTACAGTTACAGCGGGCGTTCTCTCGATTGAGAATATCTTCTGGCCTCTAACCACTAAGCCGGGCTTTGTGCTCGCGGGCTACCTTGATTCGATTCTGATGACTATCTTCATCGCTGGCGTCATTCTGGTGGTCTTTAATGCCGCGTGGAGATGGTATCGCGTGCTTCACGGCGCTCCGGTGCCGCAGGAGGCCTTCGGTCCTCCGCTCACGGCATCCGGCGAAGTGAAGATGGGCTGCTGCTGATACTACGGGATAACACTAGTTGCGTGCATGCTACACGGGCTGAAGCCCAGGTTAGCGCTCAAAAAACGAGCTCGAACCTGGGACACCGAGCATCTGATTACAAACTAATTTTGCCGGGCTAGCCCGCGACTTCTTTCTTCAATTCTTTCGCTGCGGCGGCGGTCTCGTGGGTTCGCATCTGTCTCACGCGCTCGTAGAGCTTGCCGTATTCTCTTGCTGACGCGCCCCAGGAGAAATCACGGGCCATGCCGTTGCGCATTAGCGCTTGCCAGGACGACTGATCGCGATAGGCGAGCAACGCTTGCTTGATGGTCGCCAGTAGCGCTTCGCCGGTGTATTCGGTGAATTTGAAACCAGTTCCTTTGCCGGTGCGCGCATCCCAGGGCTCGATGGTGTCGTCGAGGCCGCCAGTCGCGCGTACGATTGGCACCGTTCCGTATTTCAGGCTGTAGATTTGGTTCAGACCGCAGGGCTCGTAGCGCGAAGGCATGAGGAACATATCGGCCCCGGCTTCGATCTTGTGAGCGATGGTGTTGTCGAACGCGATTTTGGCTGCGATCTTGTTAGGAAACTGTTTGTGGAGACGCTGGAACATGTCTTCAAACAGCTTGTCGCCGGTGCCGAGCGCGACCACGATCATGTCTTCGAGGGCCAGCCGGTCCATGATCTGCGCAATCAAGTCGAAACCTTTTTGCGCGACGAAACGTGACACGATCCCAATTACCGGCTTGTTATCCGCCTGCTGAACTCCAAACTGATTCAGCAAATCCTGCTTGCACTTCTGCTTGCCGGTCAAATCCTGCGGCGAAAACTTCGCGGCGATGAACTTATCGGTCTGCGGGTTCCACTCGTCATAGTCCACGCCATTGAGAATGCCGGCAACGGTTGCGGCGCGGGTGCGCAACACGCCTTCCAATCCGAAGCCATATTCGGTGGTCTGAATCTCGTGGCTATATTTTTTGCTGACGGTAGTGACTAAGTCGGAATAGACCAGCGCGCCTTTCAGAAAATTGACTTGTCCGAAGAACTCCATTTTTGAAATGGTGAGCAAATCCCAGGGGAGCATGAGCAGGGGGAGGATCTCGGACGGAAAAAGGCCCTGGTAGCCCATGTTGTGAATGGTGAAGACTGTTCCTACGTCCTGAAAAGCGGGGTCTTCGGCGTAAATAGTGCGCAGCATGATAGGCACGAGCGCCGTTTGCCAATCGTGACAATGAAAGACATTGGGAACGCCGAGAATCTTTGAAGCCTCGATGACAGCGCGCGAGAACAGCGCGTAGCGCTCCGCGTTGTCGGGATAGTCGCCGGCGGGCGTTCCGTAGATTGCGTCGCGGTCGAAGTAATCGGGATAATCGATGAAGTAGTAGCGGACGCCAGCGCTCGCGCCGGCGGTGACGACCGAGCAGAAGCGGTATTTGTCATCGAAGGGAACAGTGATGCTGCGCACGACGGTCTGCGGATCGGTCAGCTTGGTTTGGCGGTAACGCGGGACGTAGACGCTGACCTGATGGCCGAGGCTGGCGAGAGCACGCGGGAGCGCGCCGACGACATCGGCGAGGCCGCCAGTTTTCGAGAAAGGGACGCACTCCGATGCGGCAAAAGCGATATGCATAACTAAGAAGCTCCAGGAGCGTTTCCGCTCAACTCGTCCCGCTCAGGCTGCCCCTGCGCGCGACCGCGACCCACTCGCGTTATGATGATTCTTGCATTCCGTCTCCCGCGCGGCCCAAATACCGAGTGAAGCGCACACGGGGCGATCGGCATTCACTTCGATTCGTCTTAGCATCATTGGACTCGGCACATGAGGAAGACGCGCGGGAAGAACTTCATTCAGTCTAAAGCCGGAAGGAAACAGAATCAACGTGCCCAAAGTCAACCTGCCGAATAGCAGCGGGAACGCGACCGCAGCCAGCGGGAGATCTCCGAACAAACCGAAAATGGGGCAGCATTTCCTGGCGAGCGAGCCAGCCGCGCTGCGAATAGTGGAGGCGCTGGGCGATGTGTCGCATGCCACCGTGCTGGAGATTGGACCGGGGCGCGGCGCCATCACAGACATTCTCGCTCAAAGCGCGCAACGGCTGATCGCGGTGGAACTGGACCGCGTGTTCTCGGCGCAATTGCGGATGAAGTTCTCCATGCAACCGAACGTCGAGATCATCGAAGGCGATATCCTCACAATTGAACTCGACAGCGTGTTCGGACCGAAGCCGGGCACGCTGCGCCCGGGGATGGACTTTCTGCCCGAACCGGCGCGGGTGATCGGAAATCTGCCGTACTACATTACGTCCGACATTTTGCTGCGGCTGTTTGAATATCATCGTTATTTTTCGACGATTGTGATCATGGTGCAGAAGGAAGTGGCCGACCGGCTGGCCGCATCGGCCGGAAGCCGCGACTATGGCCTGCTTTCGGCGACCGCGCAACTGTATGGGCGGATCGAAAATCTCTTCACGCTTCCGCCGGGGGCGTTTTCGCCGCCACCGAAGGTGCACTCCAGCGTGGTGCGAATCACGGTGAAGCCGAAACTGGAATCGCTTGGGGTTTCCGAAAGCGAATTCATTCAATTTCTAAGACTGTGTTTTGGACAGAAACGAAAAACGCTCTGGAACAATCTAAAAACGCAGTACGACGAGGGCAGGCTGCGGGCCGCGCTGGCGAAGAGCGGCGTCAAGCCGACGATTCGGGCAGAAGCGCTGCCGGGAACGGACGGCTGCGCTGTTTCGGGCGCTGCGGGACGGAAACGGTTGACGGGCAGGACCGGACGGACAGTTCGCTGGCCGTTAATTTGCAAATCAGATTTTGTAAATCATAATTCGCAAATCAAGTTTTGCAATCAGTATTCTCCGGACTGTGTTTTGCGATCTATGCTTTGCGGTTTATTACACGGGTGTAGCGCTCGCGCTCTTGCTTCCCAAGCAGGTTCACCATGACTTCATTGGTTAGGTCTCCCGCGGTTGCCGGCAGGTTTTATCCTGGCCGCGCCGAAGAATTGCTGCGCGACATTCGCGAGTACACTGCGCCGGACGATGCCACTCCGGGCGAAACGACACGCGTATCTGCAATCGGATGCGTCGTTCCGCATGCGGGCTACGTGTACTCGGGGCATGTTGCGGGCGCGGTATTCTCGCGCATCGAGATTCCCGAGCACTGCATTATTCTTTGCCCCAATCACACAGGTCTTGGCGTTCGGCTGGCAACCATGGCTGCGACCGCGTGGAGAACTCCGTTGGGTGACGTCGCCGCCAGCACAACGGTGGCTTCGCAACTGCTGCAGAGCTTTCCCCTGCTTAACGAAGACAGCGCCGCGCACCGGGCCGAACATGCGATTGAAGTGCAACTGCCTTTTCTGCAAGTGCGGCAGAAGAATCTACAGATCGTGCCGATTGCCGTAGGAACCAGCAATTTTGACGTCCTGTGCGGGCTGGGCGAGGCTTTGGCGAATGTGATCGCAGCGTCGCCGGACAAAGTTCTAATTGTCGCGTCGAGCGATATGAACCACTATGAGTCCGATGCCATCACGCGTGTGAAGGACCACAAGGCGATCGAGCGGGTGCTGGCGCTGGACGCGGCCGGACTGTTCGAAGTCGTGATGCGGGAGAAAATCAGCATGTGCGGATTCGGGCCGACCATTATTATGCTTACGGCTGCAAAGAAACTGGGCGCGACTTCGGCGAGACTGATCGACTATGCAACCTCAGGCGACGTGTCGGGCGATTTTGCAAGGGTGGTCGGGTATGCGGGCATGGTGGTGACGTAAGGGTATTCCGCAAATCGGCCTGGGAGCCTCCGATCAAGCGAGCACTCAAAGGCCCCACACCCTTTTGACGCCGAAATATTGCGCGGGCGGCAGCCCCTTCGGCTCAGCTCAGGGCAGGTCCGCGCCACACACTACTGCCCCTCGGAGTCCTTCAGTAAGCGTTGCGCACGGGCGCGGGCCACGTTCACGACAGATTGATCGGCGACAATCTTTTCCAGAATCGGCTGAATGGCCTTCACCTCCGCAAGCATGCGGCTGTCTCCCATTTCCTGCATGCGCTTGAGTTCGTCATTAAGCGCGAGTTTCTGGTAGCGACGGTCATAATCGAGACGGTGTCCGAACTCGAGGGTGGTGGAAAGATTTTGAAAGAGCGTGGTAAGTTCCTGCACAGCGGGGTTGGAAGAGTAGTTGAATACAGCCTCGGCAGTGCGGTTCGCGTCGGTGTAGCGGAGAATCTTCTTGCCGGTGAACGCAATGTTCTTGCGGTGAGCATCGACGTCTGTCTCGAAGTATCCAGCCTTAGCGGCCAACGCAAAAATTCGGGAGCGGGTTTCGTTTGAAATCGTAAAGCCGAAATCGAAACTGTCTGGAACACCGGAGTCGACGGTGTTTCCGATGGACTCGTAATGGGCTTCGCCGGCAGACGGAATGTGAATGGCGTAGTGCGCCGGTTCGGATTCCGGGAAATCGAGCGTGAAAATCACGACGGGTTGGGCTGAGGCGGATGCAGAGCCTGCACCATCCGTCTCGTTGGACGGGGCTTGCGAGCAGACAACGAGTGTTGACAGGTTCAGCAGCCAAAGAACCAAGAATGGTCGCAGCATGAGGCTGTGGTCAATGATTGGGGAGGAATCGCGGGCTGTCAAGGACGCGAGTCAGGATGAATGCCTCTTTCGCTGCTTCATCGGGCCGCATGCAGGCGCTGAAGCGCGAATCCATCTTCAGCGAGTTGACGGCACGACCGTGGTCCTGCCATCCACTTTCCCTGGCCTTTTTCGACCGCTACTTGCAGGTTGCGGTGTAGCCGATCGATTTGGTTTCGGTCAGGTAAATCTGGCCGGAGATGACTCCGTTGTTGTTGATGCCGCCGACCAGTGTGAATTTGGCGCCAGTGTATACAATGTCTTCGAAAACACCCTTCTCGTAGATAAAGCCAGCGGACGACTCGGCGAGCAGACGATTGCCAACGATCACGCCGTCATTGTTAATTCCATCGAGTGCAGTTCCGAAGGGCGCCTTTGGATAGTTGATAGTCGTGTACTTCCCGTTCTGCCAGAGGAATCCGTTGCTGATCTCGCCGCTCGAATAGGTGCCGACGACCGAGCCTTTGTCGCTCAAGCCAATCGGATATGTGGACACTGCCTTGGGATAACTCACATTCGTGTACTTGTCGTCAACGAGCAGGAATCCATACACGTAAGAGCCACTACTGTAACTGCCAACCGCTGAGCCGGTCTTATTGACATCAAATAACCACGTGTTCGAGGCGGAGGGATAATTCAGCGCGGTGAAGGTTGTTCCCACCAGGGAAAATCCGTGAACCGTGGAAGTGGCGCCGTTATCGATATAGGAGCCGACGCTGGTCTGAGTGCCATTGTGCCCGTACATCCAGGTGACCGTGGAGTCAGGCGCGGCGTAGATGGTGAAGCGTCCCTTGGGGGAACGCACAAAGCCTTCATTCACCAGCGTGGTGTTATTTGTGACTTGCCCGACAACTGTGCCATCGTCACCGATGGCGTCGACGGTGCTCAGAGTGTATCCAGCGGGCGGGTTAAAGGTCTGAAAGGTGCAGGGAGCCGTAGTTGCGGCGCGGCTGGCGGCGCAGGCGACCAGGATTGCAACAAAAACTGCCAAAGCAATTCGGGGGGAGGACATGTCATCTCCTGGGAAAATCGAGGGGTCTCAGTTGGGCAAGCATACTCCGATCATCGGCAAAATGGACTGCCCGTTTGTACTAACGAGTATTGTGCAAGGATTTTCACTTCGACTCTGGGTCTAGCGGGCGGCGACGCGGACTACGCCTTTTTGGCGGTCGAGCGTCGCGGCAGTGTGTAAGTGACAGATAGCAATAGCGAGAGCGTCGGCGGCATCGGGGGGTTCAGGAATCTCATCCAGGCGTAACAAGCGCGCGACCATTTGCTGCACCTGATGCTTTTCTGCCTTGCCATAGCCGACCACGGCCGATTTGATGGAGAGCGGTGAGTATTCGGACACTCCGAGACCAGCGGAAGCAGCCACCAGCATGGCGACCCCGCGCACCTGCCCCAGCTTCAAGGCGGACTTAACGTTCACCGCGTAGAAGACATCTTCAAGGGCAACACAATCGGGCCGATGCGCGGCGATGAGTTCTTCCAGCGCACGCGCGATTCGGGATAAGCGAATGGGCATGGGCTCGCGGGGCGAGACGCGGATGGCGCCGCAGATGACGCAGACAAGGCTATCATTGGCTCCCTTCGCCGCGAGCAGATCGACAAGGCCGTATCCGGTGTATTCAGTGCCACAATCGATGCCGAGGACGCGCATGTGGTTTCGAGTGTAACGCGCGCGGCGGCCCCGGGGAGAGCGGAAATTGATTCGGGAAAACCTCAGCGGCCGAGGGCGGCTTGAAAATGCAGCAAAATATCCGTCGAGTCCCGTGACATCCGCAAGTTGCGTAGAGGTACACTTCCGCAAGGCGTTCCGATCACCTGATTTGCCCGATATGACCCGATCACTTGATGACCCGATTCCACGCACCATCTTCCACGTCGATATGGACGCCTTCTTCGTTTCCGTGGAAGAGCTGTTTGACCCGTCGCTGAAAGGCAAGCCAGTGGTGGTGGGAGGACAGAAGAACGAGCGCGGCGTAGTCTCCGCCGCATCTTACGCGGCGCGCAAATTCGGAGTGCACTCCGCCATGCCCCTGCGCACGGCCGCGAAGCTTTGCCCGCAGGCCATCTTCGTCAACGGGCACCCCGAGCGCTACCGCGAATACTCGATCCGCGTTCACGAGGTGCTCGGCCATTTTTCTCCGCTGGTCGAGATGGCGTCAGTCGATGAAGCCTATCTCGACATGACCGGAACCGACCGGTTGCACGGTCCCCCGCTGCGCAGCGCGCATCGCTTGCACGACGAAATGAAATCGGCGACACAGCTCAACTGTTCCATCGGGATTGGCACTTCGCGGCTGATCGCCAAGGTTTCCTCCGCCAAAGCCAAGCCGAATGGAGTGCTCTGGGTGCTGCCCGGCCAGGAAGCGCGATTTCTGGCGCCGCTCGATGTCGCCGACATTCCCGGCGTCGGCAAGGTAACGGAGCAGAAGCTGCGCGCGATGGGCATTCGGCGTGTCGGCGATCTTGCCCAGTTCGAAGAAGAAGATCTGGAGCAGCGCTTTGGGAAGTGGGGCCTGGCGCTGGCAGGGAAGTCGCGCGGCCAAGATGCTGGAGGATGGTTCGATGCCGCGGTGGGAGAGCACAGTGAGCCGAAAGCGATTGGCCATGAGCACACCTACAACGAAGATACCGGCGATACCGTGCGTCTGGAATCAACGCTGATGCGGCTTTCGGAGATGGTAGGCCGCCGCTTGCGCGAGGGCGGATACTTCGCCCGCACCATCCAGCTCAAGCTGCGGTACCAGGACTTCACCACCATTACGCGCGCGCACTCGCTGGATCAGCCGACGCGGACGGATCGTGAAATCTTTGAAGAGGCGCGCAGTTTGTTTCGCGCGAATTGGAAAAAAGGTGCTGCTGTGCGGCTGCTCGGAGTACAAGCATCGAACTTTGAGGAAGCGGCGCCAGCGCAACTTGATCTGCTGGAGCCTCGGCGCGACGAGCGCTGGCAGAAAGTGCTGGCCGCAGCCGACCATCTGCGCGACAAGTTCGGGGAGTCAACCATCGGCCTCGCCACTGGGATGAAGGGTGGATTCCGCGAGCGCGTGCACGAGAATCCGGCGGCTCTGCCGGGAAAACAAGGGCGCAAGAATGTTCCCGGCGAGCAGTCGAAGGCGAATACCGAAAAGCCTGTCGACCCCGCGTGACGCCGAGGAGTACTAGAAGGAGGACGACTGGAATCTGGTTTTGCCCGTAGCCGATAGCGGGTAACTGACAGCTGACAGCTGATAGCTGAGAGCTGAAGGCTGTCTTTCTACGAAATATATTCGCGAATGTATTCGTCGCGCGAAGTGGAGAGTTGGTGCGCGTCTCCGTCGAAGATGACTTTGCCGTCGCGCAGGATGAGAAAACTGAAAGGCACATTTCCTCGCTGCCCTTTGGGCAGCTTGATCACCTGATTGGTCTTTGTATCGAACTCATGGGTTGCCATTGTGAAGGCGTCCTGCAAACGATGCGTCACCATGAGCGCGCTGGTTTTTGAAACATCGCGCTGCTTGATGATGAGTTCGACGATGGTGTTGGAAGTGACGGGATCGAGCCCGCCCGTCGGCGAATCGTATAGCAGTACTTCTGGCTTGGTGATGATGGCGCGGGCAATGGCGACGCGCCGCCGCATACCTCCGGAAAGCTCCGAGGGAAACATGTCGTAGGTTCGCTCCAGTTCCACGAAGCGCAGCACTTCGCGTACCCGTCGCTCGATCTCGTCGCCCGGCGCCTTTTCCTCGATCAGCGAGAAGCCCACGTTTTCCCAAACTTTCAGCGAATCGAAGAGCGCGCTCTCCTGAAAAACGATGCCAACGTGCCGGCGCACCTGAAACAACTCCTCTTCCGACATCTTTGTGACTTCCTGTCCCAGAACCCAGATCGATCCGCTGTCGGGACGCAACAGTCCAATTGCGAGTTTGAGAAGAACGCTTTTGCCCGATCCCGCAACACCGAATAGCGCCTTGGTTTCGCCGTGCTGCAACTGGAACGAAATCCCATCGAGCACCACTTTTTCGTCGAATGCGATGGAGACATCCTTGAATTCGATGGCCAAGCCAGACGGTTCTGGTGAGGCAGGGATAGGTTGATCAAGGGGCAGGATGGAGGACGGCATCGTCTAACGCACTCCGAATATCGCAAAGATCAATTTGGTGACGAAGAAATCGACGATCAGGATCAGGACCGACGCAGCGACGACGGCTTGCGTGGTGGACCGGCCAACTCCCTGCGTGCCGCCGCTGGTCGACATGCCGTAGTAGCAGCCGATGGTGGCGATAATAAATCCGAATAAGACGGGTTTGATGAGTCCGGTGAAGACGTCGCGGAAAACCAGGATTTGCCACGCGCTCGTCCAATATTGGCGCGAGTCAAGGCCGAATAGGAGATGCGCCACCGCCCAGCCGCCAACCAGGCCGAGAAGATCGGCAATGATCGTCAGGAAAAACAGCATGAAGGCCGTTGCGCCCACGCGGGGAGTGACCAGCTTCTTGCCGGGATCGGTGCCAAGCGCGCGCATGGCGTCGATCTGCTCGGTCACGATCATGGAGCCAAGTTCGCTGGCCATGCCGGAAGCGTTTCGGCCCGCAACCATCAGCCCGGTGATGAGCGGTCCAAGTTCCGTGACCATGCCGAGCGAGACGAGTTGGCCGATGAGGGTGATTCCGCCGAAGCGCTGCAAGGTGCTCGCGGAATTCAGCGCCAGCAACGCGCCCACGGAAAGGCCGGTAAGGATCACGATGGGCAGCGAGCCCACGCCGATCAGGTCGGCTTGCTGCAGCATGTCGCCCATGTAGAGCGGCCGGCGAAAAAAGTTGGCGAGCGATTGTGCCGAGAGGTGAGTGTATTCCTGGACGGACAGGGCAAAATCTTTGGCAACGTCAATCGGCGAGGTCAGTTCAAGTTCGAGCGCCATGGGTCAGCAAGGACTTCCGTTCACGAAGAGATATCCGTTCTGGGAACTATAGCAGAGGCAGAGGCGGCGGTAACGCATGTGCATGTCATTCCCGGCGCAGCGCAAATTACACTTTTGTCATTCCGCGCTAAGCGAGGAATCTCAATCGCCGCGCAGCCAGCTTCCATGGCATGTGGAATGTCTCGACGCACCTTAATGCCCCGATCCTTACGAAGCCCGCTCGCCTACTGCACCGTTATCCCGGTGTCCGTTCTTCTTGCGAATCTCAATCGCCAGGCGCTTGATCTTCTGATTCAGCGTGGAGAGCGGCACGCGGAAACGTTCGGCTGCTTCGGTCTGATTCCACCCGCATTTTTCCAGCATGTCCACAATGATGCGGCGCTCGCAATCCTCCATGATGCCAAACAGAGAAGCGCCCGAAGCCGCATCCAGCGCCGGGATCGTGCTGCCGCGGCCCACAATGTGATCGGGCAACAGATCGATTCCTATGGTCACGTCCGACGACAGCACGACTGCGCGCTCAATGGTATTTTCCAGTTCGCGAACGTTGCCCGGCCAGGCGTAGCCCACCAGCGCCCGTAACGCTTCCGTGTTGATGTGCCGCTTGGGCAGGTCGTTTTCTTCCGAATACTTTTTGATGAAATGGTCGACCAGCAGCGGAACGTCCTCGCGGCGCTGGCGCAGCGGAGGCAGGTCCAGCGAAATAACGTTCAGGCGGTAAAACAGATCTTCGCGGAAGCGGCCTTCCTGCACCATTTGACGCAGGTCCGCGTTGGTGGCCGCGATGATGCGCACATCCACTTGTATTTCCTGCACGCCGCCCAGATGCATGAATTTCCGATCCTGCAAAACGCGCAGAATTTTGGCCTGCGTGTCCATGCTCATGTTGCCGATTTCGTCGAGGAAGAGCGTGCCGCGGTCGGCCACTTCGAACAGGCCCTTCTTGGATGCGACTGCGCTCGTGAATGCGCCCTTGACATGGCCGAACAGCGTCGATTCCAACAGATCGGGAGGCGTGGAGCCTGAGTTCACGGGCACGAACGACCGGTCGCGCCGCGTGGAATTCAGGTGAATCGCCTTCGCGATCAGTTCCTTGCCCGTTCCGCTTTCGCCTTGCAGCAGTACCGTCGAACGGCTGGGCGCAACCTGCGCGACCAGGTCGAAAATCTTCAGCATCGCTTCGCTTTTGCCCACAATATTTTCGAAGTTGTAGCGCTGCTTCAACGCGCGCTTCAGCTGAACATTCTCTTCTTCCGCTTTCTGGCGGGCGACGGCGCTGCGAACGTCCGCCAGCAGCTTCTCGTTGTCCCAGGGCTTTTGGATAAAGTTCGTCGCGCCCGATTGCATGGCCCGCACCGCATTCTCGACGGTTCCGTAGGCGGTGATCATGATGACTGGCTGCTCTGGATGCTGCTCGCGAATCTCCGCCAGCACATCCATGCCGTTTTTATCCGGCAACGCCAGATCCAGCAACACGACGTCGAAGCTGTGCTCGTCGATCTGCGCCAGGCCTTCGCGCCCGGTTCCGGCCACGGTAACGGTGTAGCCTTCGAATTCCAGCAAGGTCTCGAGCGACTCGCGAATCTCGAGTTCGTCGTCGACAATGAGGATGCGGCCCGCGCTCTGCGGCGCGGGTTCCGGGATGCTGCGGCGGGTTATAACGGCTGCTTCAGACATGGGTAGCCTTCCTGATCAATGGAAAATCCAGTGTGAATATCGTTCCTTCGCCGGGGCGGCTTTCCACACGAATGTTGCCGGCGTGCTCCTGGATGATGCCGTAGGACACGGATAGTCCGAGTCCAGTGCCGCGGCTTTGTCCCTCGGCGGGAGCTGTCTTGGTTGTGAAGAATGGATCGTAGATGCGATGGATATGTTCCTGCGCGATCCCCGAGCCCGTATCGCTGACCCGCACGCTAACCGATTCGCCGTTCAGCGTCGCGATATTCAATACTCCGCCGCCCGCCATTGCGTCCTTTGCGTTCAGAAACAGATTCAGAAACACTTGCTGCAAGCGTCCGGCGTTGCCCTGAATCGGCGGCAAGGCTTCGTTGAATTCCGTTTGCACTTCGACATGCGCCACCTTGAACTGATGGTCCAGCAATGCCAACGTTTCGCCAATCACTTTATTAAGGCTGATTTCCGCGAATTCCGCGCCCGTGGTACGCGAGAAGTTCAGCAGGTTGTTTACGATTTCCGAGGCCCGGAACGTCTGCTTCGTAATCTTTTCGAGCAGCGCCGCTTTTTGCGGCTCCGATTGCAGTTGCTTGGCCAGCATTTGCGTGTACGAGGAAATCACGGCCAGCGGTGTGTTCACTTCGTGTGCCACTCCCGCGGCCAGCAAGCCGATCGATGAGAGTTTATCGGCCTGGGTAAGCTGGGTTTCCAGCGCGATTCGCTCCGTGATGTCGTCCATGATGACCAACCGTCCGACCACGTTAAACTTTCGCGTCACCAGCGGTGCGATGGCCACATTCACGATTCGCGATTCCCCGGTCGGCGTCGACAGCCTGAACTTGTAAAGATTGTGGATGCCTGGGCTCTGCCGCACACGATAAAATTCCTCGGCGAACGATGCCGGGAAAACTTCGCTCACTGAGCGTCCCACCACCTGCCAGCGCGGCTGCGCGTACATCACTTCCATCTGGGAGTTCCAGGAGTCGATGCAATCTTCGAGATCGACGGCCAGCACGCCGACGTTGATGGATTCCACGATGTTCTCGTTGAAATCTTTCAGCCGTTCGTATTCCGAGACCTTCTGTTCCAGCGAAGCGTAGAGCCGCGCGTTCTGAATTGCGATTCCGATATAGCCCGATAGCGCTTCCACCAGTTCCACGTCCTCGCTCGAAAGGAAATCTCCTTCCATCGTCTTGCCCAGTCCGAGGAATGCGATCGTGTTTTGCCGTGCGTGGCACGGAATGTAGTAGTTGAGGTCGAGGCGGGAGATTGCCTCCTGCGCGGCCGCCGACTCTCGCGGCAATTGGCGCGTGTTTTCGAAGAAGATATGCCCCGCCGCGTCTTCCACACGGGGCTTCGAAAGGAAAGCGAGATCCACGCCGCCCACCGCACCCAAGCCGAACGATTTCGACAACTCGAAGCGCGTGGAGTCGCTGTTACCCAGAAAAATTGCGATGCGATCCAACACCAGCGTTCGTCCCAGCCGGTCTACCAGCGACGAAAGCATCTTGTCCAGATCAGTTTCCGAACTCAATTCGCGCCCGAACTCAATCAGCGTGCGGCGATAGTCGTAGCGCGTGCGATAGAAAAATACGTCCAGCTTCTCCTGGATCCACTTCCGCACCGGATCGAACAGCAGCGCGGTAACCACGATGGCGATCATTAGTCCCACGGGCCCGGAACTGGGTACCCGCGTGTGCACGAGTTCCGCAACCGCAGCCACGCCCGCGAAGTACGTACCGACAATCGCTGCCGCAGCCAGCGTATACGCCATGCCGCGTTTGAAAATCAAATCCACATCCATCAGCCGGTAGCGCACGATGGCGTAGCCGAACGTGAGTGGGAGCAGCCCGAGCGATAGCACCGACGCCTTCATGGCGAGCGAAGGCATGGCGCCTGCCAGGTATGGCAGAACATAAAACAGCGTGAAAGGCGCGATTGCCATGACCGTGCCGCGCGTAATCCATTTCAGCTGTTGCCGCAGAATGGGGGCGGTCGTCTGCCGGTAATTGCGCCACAGAACCACAGCTGCCGAGACGAAGTAGATTGCAAGGTATCCCCAGTGCACCCGGTTCAGGTTCCACAGCAGCCGGGCACTTGCGTTCAGGAACTGGAAACTCACGATCTGCACGAGCAGCAACACCAGCCCCGGCAGGTAGAGCAGCGGCAGACTTGACCGGTGCCGGTTGACGAACGTTCGCCGCTCCGGGAAGACAAGCACGAAATGCAGGAACAATGCCGGTTGCAGCACCCAGGCAACTTCGTTACTCCACAGAACAATCCAGTCGAATGCGTTGAATTTTCCGGTGTAGTGCAGCGAATAAAAAATGAACGAGACGAGGCAGAAAATATAGAAGTGCGTAGACCCGGCCGCCGTCCAGCGCCGCAGAAGCACGTAGAGACCGATTCCGAGATAAATCAGGGCGATCAGCCGCAGCCAATCGTTCATGGAGCGCTCGGCTGGCACCAGCACTACCACCACGTCCAGCGGCACCGAGCCCCGAATCAGCGAGTAGGTCGCCTTCGAGTAGACGCCCGAGTAGTAGAGCTGCCGGGTCAACGCCGCTGCGCTGTTAATCGTCCGGCCGTTGACGCTGACCACAATGTCGCCGCTGCGGATGCCCGCCAGTGCGGCTGCCCCGTTCGGATCCAGGCGATCGGCGACGATCTGCCCGCCGCGCTCCATCCACCACGCGCCATCGTCGGGGATGGCCGACTCGTGTTCCAGCCGGTAGTTGTATCCCGCGAAGACCGCCGCGGCAACGGTCAGGATGAGCAGCAGAATGACGGTGAATCGGGTCTGGAGCTCACTTTTCATGGGCGAGACGAGGGACGTGACGGCCGGGGCAGCCTTCCGCCGCCGCTTAAGCCGGAGCAACTTCACTGCCACGCTGTCGAGTCCGCCCATTCAGGATAAGTCGCCTTGAAATAAGGACTTCCGCAATTATATGTATCCGTAGAGCGTTTGGCTATGAATTTTGGAATACGATTACTGTTTTTGGGATCGCTGGCGGGGCTCTAGATCAGAAGGAAATTGCTAAAAAGACAGCCCCGCAAGGCGGTCGACTCCGCACGCTGTTAGCGGCACCAAAGAACTGCCGCCGCGATTCAGGCCTATGTATACTTCCGAAGAAGAAGTGAGCGCGTGGGGCGCTGTTGAGTCAGATCAGAAGGAACTTCTCCAAATGGATTCCGCAATTCGCACGCGCGATCTGCGCAAGGTCTACCACACACCGGCGCCCGCCGCTGCTGGCGGGCGCACTGGCTTTTTTACGCAATCTGGCGGAGGCGGCAAGAAAAGCAAAGACCAGAAGCCGCAGGTTACTGCGCTCGATGGCATCGACCTCGACGTGGCGCCTGGTGAAATCTTCGGCCTGCTCGGTCCCAATGGCGCTGGAAAATCGACCACCGTGGGCATTTTGACCACGCGGGTTCGTCCCACCAGCGGCACCGCATGGATTGGCCAGCACGACGTTTGGCGAGAGCAGACTGCTGCCAAGCGGTTGATCGGCGTGGTGGCACAGCGTCCAAATCTTGACTTCTCTCTTACTGCACGCGAAATTCTGCTTTTCCATGGAGCCTACTTCGGCCTCAGTTCCGATGAGCGCACGACCCGAGCCAACACATTGCTCGACCGCTTCAAGCTGACTGATCGTGCCGACCAACTTGTGCGCGGTTTCTCCGGTGGCATGATGCAGCGCATGTCGATTGCGCGCGCCATGATGCACGACCCACAGGTTCTGTTCCTCGATGAGCCGAGCGTCGGCCTCGATCCGCAAACCCGCCTGCTGCTCTGGGAGATCATCCGCGAATACAACCAGAAAGGCCGCACGATTCTGCTGACCACGCACAACATGGAAGAGGCCGATACCCTATGTCAGCGGCTTGCCATCATCGATCATGGGCGGATCATCGCTTCCGGCACGCCCGCTGAACTTAAGGCTTCCATCCCCGGCGGATATCTCCTGCGCTTGCGTTTTGGGCATCACTCCGCGCCGCTGCTGGAGCGGCTCGGCACGCTGGCGAGCGTGACTGAAGTCCGTCCGTCGGAAAATGGCGGAGCCGATCTCTACGCCAGCCGCGGCGGTCCGCTCATTCCCGAGATCGTGAATACGGCGGCCGCTCTGGGCGTGGAGTTGTCTGATGTTCATATCTCCGAGCCCAGCCTTGAAAATCTGTTTCTTCATCACACCGGCAGGAGCCTGCGCGAATGAACCGTAAAACGTTCCTGGCATTACTGGCCCGCGACGCACACGTAGCACGGCGCAATCTGGCCCCGCTCATACTGCAAACATTTTTGCAGCCGCTGCTGTTTGTTTTTATTTTCGGTCGCGTGATGGTGGGCAGCGGTTATATGCCGGCGGCTTATAAGAGTCTGCTGCTTCCCGGCATCATGGCCATGAGCATGGTGTTTACGGGAATTTGGGCCGTCGCCATGCCGCTGATTGCGGAATTCCAATTCACGCGCGAGATTGAAGACCGTCTGCTTGCGCCCATCGACATCTCCTGGGTTGCAATAGAAAAAATCATTGCCGGACTGATTCAGGCTCTGGTGGCGGGTTTGATGGTGATTCCGCTGGCTTGGATTATTCTGCGGCCCGGTCTGGAATTGCACATTGAGAATCCGCTGCTGTTCGCGGGCATTACTTTGTTAGTCGCCGGTTTCTCCGCCTGTGGAGGCCTTGCGCTTGGCTGCAGCGTGAATCAGCAGCATATTGGCTTGATGTTCAGTATGGTGATGACGCCGATGATATTTTTCGGTTGTACTTACTATCCGTGGAGCGCGCTAGCCAAATTCCCGATTCTGGCGAAGCTCGTGCTTATTAATCCGCTTGTCTACGCTAGCGAAGGGCTGCGGGCTACGCTGGTGCCGCAGTTTCCGCACCTGTGGCTACCGTTGATACTGGTGGCGCTAACTGGCTTTGATATCTTGTTGTTAGCGGTCGGGCTGCGGCAATTTCGGAATAAGGCGGTGAGTTGAAACGCCGGGTTGGAGACTGCCGGTCCGCGCGATTTGAGTGTTTCTTGAGGGCGCGATAGTCGGGCATTTCTTCGAGAACCTTCAAATTGAACGGGGTTCCGAAAGGCCAAAAGTCAAGTACGGCCGTCACAGACTTTCTTCATCAACTCATGACATTCTGTACAAGAGCGTTCAAAACCTCCCAGAGTGTCCAGGACACCCTTCCAGAGTGCCAGATAGTCCTTCTTGAGAAAAACCACTGCCCACCTTTGTTCGCATACACCAGCAGTTCTTGCAGTGTGGCTGCGGGTTCGTCTTTGCCGCAGACTCCCAGGTCGACGCAACCCTGGCCGTGAAACTGATTTCGGACAAACGCAATTTCCCATGATCTTAGAGGTACCGATACCCGTGTACAATTTGATCGGCCTTTATTTCCTACGGTGGCAAGAACGCATCTAGGATATTTAGGGAGACTCCAGTGCCGCCATACTCTCGTCGATGCACCATTATTCGGGATCTTAGTTCTCTGTTGCTGATTCTGGTCTTCTTTGTCTTCTTAACGAAAGCAGAACGATGCTGGGCACAGAGTAATGCCCCGAAGACAGGGACCATTTCCGGTCGAGTGTTGGCCGGAAATGGCGAACCTCTTCGTCGGGCAACCGTAGCGATCGAAGAAGTCAATTCCGCCGACGGAAGCGGTGAAGCCTTGGGCAGTGTAACTACGGGCGACAATGGCGAATTCAGTTTCACAGACGCGGCTCCTGCGCGATACCGGTTGCTTGCGGAAAGGAGCGGGTACGTGACAGGGCGGTTCCCACGATCCAAAGCACTTGTCACGCTTCACGCCGGAGACAATATAGAGGGCGTCACGCTGCGGATGGTTCCGACCTCTGTTGTTAGCGGGAGCGTGCTCGATGTCAATGGAGACCCCCTCGCCAAGGCGGTGGTACGTCTCCTGCAATATCACTACTCACCGGGAGGCCGCAGATTAGAGGTTGTTCGTGAAGGTGCGTCTGACGAGCGCGGCGAGTTCCGCATGGGCGACCTCAATCCGGGGCATTACTATCTTGTGGCCAGTTATCGCTCCCACATCTCAGATGTGGTTTGCCCGCCGCAGTACTACTCCGATGCATCCTCTTTTGAAAAGGCGGTGCCGATTCAACTTACGCCGGGTAACGAACTTCCAGCCAGATTCGTCCTAATACCGGGGAAGCCGGTCAAGCTGCGTGGCAACGTCTCCGGCGGCGGAAATCAGACAATAAAGGTCAGACTAATCCCTCGCGGTGGCGTCCCGTTTGCAGAGTCATTGAGCGTGGAGAC
>Ga0182030_10002903_pt1 | contig 36489 bp, 44 predicted proteins | sample 812S3MmetaG_FD_121299 | JGI IMG/M metagenome (GOLD analysis project Ga0182030, IMG submission 121299) | Permafrost microbial communities from Stordalen Mire, Sweden - 812S3M metaG (Illumina Assembly) | ecosystem: Environmental > Terrestrial > Soil > Wetlands > Permafrost | place: Sweden...
CTGATATCGTGTATCACGTTTTTGGGACTGTCGTGCTCAGGCGTAAGCTCGGCGTTAAAGTGCAATGATATGAACAGGTTTATTCTCAAATACAAATACCCCCTTACATTCGCCCTACTGGTGCTCCTCGCATGGGTCGTCTACCAGCACTTCTCTACAGGGATCATTCCGCTCGCCGTGGCGGCGGTCATTGTGTGGCCAACGGCCACGTTCCTGTTCATCTACTTTTGGCCGCGCATCGTCTTGCACGGGTATATGAGAGCCGGCCTCGTTAAAGGATTCGGAGACGGTCCCGTTCCGGTCAATACACTCTATACGCAGCCCCAAGCGCTCTTCGCAGATCCCTTCGCATCGCTGCCGCCCGGAAGCTCACAACTTATGAGTTATGGCACAAATCGCGACACGCTCTATACCGTCGGTGTCCTCGATCTCTCAAAAGGACCGCAAGTCCTGCACGTGCCGGACATGGCCGGCCGTTACTACGCAGTGCAGTTCACCGATCCATCTGACGGCACTAACTTTGCCTATGTCGGCAAACGCACCACAGGAACCAAGGCTGGCGACTACCTCGTGAGCGGACCCGATTGGAAAGGAACCGTACCGCAGGGCATGAAGCAGATATCCTCGCCGAACAAAAACGTGCTCGTTATCGGACGAGTATTCGTTGAGAGCGACAGCGATATTCCTGCCGCTTACAATCTTACAAAGCAGATACGGCTCACGTCGGCTTGATGTCGTACATTTGGTGAATCATATGGAACAATTTAATCAAAAACGTCCGCTCGGCATCACCGTTGTCTCCGTACTAATGATCCTTTTCGGTTTAGCGGAAGTGGCGACGGGCTTTACGCATAACTTTTTGGGACTTGTCTCCGTCACTCAGGCGAACGCCACGACGTACGGAGCCGCCGGAGTCGGTGCACTCTATGCCATCGGCGGGTTATTTTTATTGATCATGAGAAAGTGGGCAGCATGGGTTGCCGAGCTATGTCTCGTTCTTGTAGTCGCTGGGCGCATCGCTTTGGTCGTGACCGGTCTCTATCCTCTCACTTCTTTCCTACAGGATTTCTCCATCATCGTTGGCACCGCGATTGCAATCATCTTCTCCGCTTATATCGGAATGAAATGGAAGTCCTTTAAGTGATATGCAAATTCAACAAATTCTACTACTGTGCGGAGCGATTGCAGGCCCGTTGTTTGTAATCGTTTTTCTCATCGAGGGAGCTACGCGATCTGGTTATGATGCAATGCGCCAGCCAGTGAGTGCACTTGCGATCGGCGAACGCGGCTGGATACAGCGAGCAAACTTTTTCATAACCGGCGCACTCATGTTTGCGTGTGCTTTCGGTTTGCGTCTGGCGCTCATCGCATACGGCGGCTCGTTCTGGTTTCCGATACTTATCGGCATATATGCACTCGGTCTCATCGGCGCAGGCTGCTTTGTGACCGACGTGACCGGATTACCGACGGATACATCGAAGCCCGTGAGTCGTACCAAGAGCGGCAAACTACACGACCTCTCCTCTCTGCCGGTGTTTCTTGCACTCTTCATAGCATTCTTTGTTTTCGCGCATCTCGCTATCGGAGCAGGACAATGGGGATGGGCGCTCTATTCGATACTCTCCGGTCTCGCGTTCGGCCCCGGCTTTGTGCTCGCGGGAATGGGTTTCTCCGGCTCACCACAGTTCGCTCGCAGCGGGGGTCTTTGGCAGCGTCTCACCATAGCGATCGGTTGGATATGGATCGCGCTCGTTGCCGCACATTTGCTCTAAGCTCCGATGGTTTGGAACGCAGCAATCATATTCAACTTCTCCTTCACTCCCGCCATGTACTCCGAGTCTGACAGAATGCCGAGGTAATCGACGGTTATATTAGTTCCACCTCCTCGGCCCAAAGTAGTGCTTAATATAACCGCAGGTGCTTGTTCGGTTTCGGTTCGGTTAGATGCACCCCTCCGACCCAAGAGAAGCCTCCACGCGGGAGCACTGTTTTACATATCCCAGTCACTCTTTCTTCATGATTCTGATGGTAGCTTTGAGTTGTGTGACTATTGATTTTTTTATGCTTAAAAAAAAGATATTGAGAAAATCCTCAAAAAAAGTCCCGAAAGACACTGTTCATTTAAAAGATAAGGCACATATCAATTTTCTTACCGAAAAGATTGCCCAATCGGAGGCACGGTTCCGTGCCTTAACAGAGAAAAGTTCTGATGCGATTGCACTGGTTACCTCAAAAGGGAAGGTCGTGTATGCGAGTCCTACTACAAAGGCACTCATGGGGTACACTCCTGAAGAGTTAAAAAAACTTCGAAACCCTTTTGAACTTGCTCCTCCCGATGATAGAAAATCTGTCACTAAAATTTTTTCAAAGCTCTTGAAAGAACCGGGTAGCACTGAACATGCGGTGTATAGGGTTCTTCATAAAAACGGGAAACACATCTGGATTGAATCGGCAATGACCAATTTACTGAATGACCCGAATGTGGAAGCTGTTGTTATAAATTATCGTGATATCTCGGAGCGGAAGCTGCTTGAAAGCCAAAAAGAAGACTTTATCAGCATCGCTACTCATGAGTTAAAGACACCCGTGACCAGCATTAAAGGCTACGCCCAAGTATTGCAGGACCGGTTTGGAAAAGAGGGGAATACAAAAGCGGTCGCGCTGTTGGCTAAGATGAACGTGCAAATCACAAAATTGACAAACTTGATCGGCGATCTGCTTGACGTGACGAAAGTGGACGGCGGCCTTCTGCAGTTTCATAAGAGTTCTTTTAATTTCGATGTATTAGTGACGGATATTATTGACGAAATGCAAATGACCACCACCAAGCATCAGATCGAAAAAAAACTTGCTGCCGCACAAAAGGTGACAGGCGACAGGGACCGGGTGGGGCAAGTTATTACCAACCTGTTATCGAACGCCATCAGATATTCGCCGCACAATAAAAAAATAATCGTCACCACCTTGGGAAACAAAAAGGACGTAACCCTCCGTGTCCAGGATTTTGGCATTGGCATCCAGCAAGAGAAAAAAGATAAGGTTTTTGAGCGCTTCTTTCGGGCCGGAAATTCGGAGGATACGTTTGCGGGCTTGGGTCTGGGATTGTTTATCTCGTCCGAGATAATAAAACGGCATGGCGGACGCATGTGGGTCGATAGTGTCGAAGGCAAAGGTTCAAAGTTTTATTTTGTCATACCTCTCACCCATGCTTCATAACAAGAAAAAAGTATTAGTGGCCGATGATGAACCGTCTATTTTAGAGGTGGTCACCTTAATTCTGGAAGATGCGGGATATGAGGTAGAAACAACCGTTGGCGTTGATACCGAAAAGCACATACGGAAATATAGGCCCGACTTGATACTTTTGGACATATGGATGTCCGGTATGGACGGCAGAACTATTTGTAAGGATTTAAAGGCGCAAAAAACAACGATGCATATACCAATTGTGATGATTTCTGCAAATAAAGATACGGAAAAAATTGCAAAAGAAGCGGGTGCCGACGATTTTATTGCAAAGCCTTTTGAACTGAAACACCTTCTTTCTATGGTTAAAAAATATACTTCGGCATAAACAATATGGAACATGGTACACCGCAACAACCGGACGACAACCTCCGACATTTAGCGCATGATTTGCGCAACGCTATGAGTGCTATGTATAGCTATGCGCAGTTCCTCGAGCTCTCTCTCGGGAAGGCGGGTTTGGACAAAGAAGCAAAAATGGCCGGCGACATCGCCAATGAGATCCGAAAAACGGAATCCATTATTGCTGAAAGACTCGATCGCTAGGTAGCCCTTTTTGATAATCGCCCCCTATTGGCTGGAGATCGGGAATGTAGATTGTAGCGTCGTTTATAGGCTCAAATACAGTTCTAACGTCCTCTACAACGGCACCCAAGAAAGATTTTTTAAAAAGCATTTAGGTGTAGCGTTTTTAGTGTGTTTTTTTGGTAAGATGCCAAACTCATGTGTTAGTGGTATAATACAAAAAGTAGTTCTTGTATATAGGGGGTTTTCATGCGCGATGGTGAACCAAACATGTACGCCGGTATTGCGACGCTTCGCAACGGCCAAACCCAGTTGCAGTGGGGCAGAATGCAAATGCTCGTTGTGTTCAATACGATTGCGATACCGCTCGTGTTGGGCACGCAACAAGACAGCGTTGTTAAATTTGCAATATGCAGCATCGGCTTCATCGGACATTTTGCGATGTTTGTCTCAGGCGTCCGGGGCAACCGTTGGATCAAGTTTTTTGACTCAAAATTAGCTGAATTTGAAAAACTTCATGCCGAAAAAGACTCTGCGTCGCGGGTACAGATATTCAGCAGTCCGGAATTTGCCGAAATACGAAATAATGCTGGAGTGACTTCGCGCAAAGTATTTACTTTGCTCGGCGTGATTCTCGGACTATTATGGGCTTCCGCGACGATCTGGCAGGCGGGAGTTTTGATGGCAACTCATAAATTGTATTGAATGCGATGAGAAAGGATAGGTTATGAGTCTCCTTGAAAAGCCCCTCGATGAAGAAAAGCTGGCAAGAGTGGCATGGCGGGTGCTTTGTGTCGCGGCCCCTCTCGTCTGCGCGTTGTTGTTCTATTTGTTTACCCGTTCCTAACGGCCCGCAATTCGTTGCGGGTTTTTTCTTTTGCTCTCGGGACTTTCGAATTGTGCTAGAGTGAGGGCATTATTGTCTAACTCTTACGCTATGGATACTTCGGCTTCGACTCCGCTCTCGGTGTATGTGCTGGGGGCTTTGGGTGTGTGGGCGGTTATTCTTGGTGCCGTGTGGATGTGGGACAGCATACATATGACTAATTTTATTTTTCTCTGCGCGGGGTTCTTTCTGGGGATGTTTGTCATGTATGTAGATGCACATCTGTGTGTCTGGGAGTAGTGTAAAATAGAAGTATGGTTTGCCCCTATTGCCACCAACCGGTATTGCCGACCTATTATTTTTGTCCCAACTGCGGCACCAAGCTTAACCTTGCGCCGCTCTCCACCTCCATCGGGACGCAAGCGTGGATATATGCTTTTAGCGCCATCCTCCCGATGATACTGTTTATTTATGTAACAAAATGGCCGGCCATAACGTATTACAAATCGAGCGACCAAAAAGCAAAGTCTATCGGCACTATTGCTATTGCTATTTTGGCAGCCTCGACGCTCATCACGATATGGCTCGGCTATGTGTGGACTATGGAAGCCATCCAATCGTCGGTTAACAGCATCAACGCCGATATGAGCGCGTAGTAGAAGTAAACAATATATAAAGGAAAAGCGCGGCCCTCAGAGGGCCGCGCGTGGCGTTTCAATCAACATACCGGAATTCTTTGTAGCACTGCCACGCCGCACCGGCGGTGATGACCGCCACAATAAGCGAAGCGATGCTATCGGCCCTCACATAGCCGGTTGTCATTACGATGCACCCAGCCAAGACAACCGCCACGCTGCCGGCCAAGTCGGCAGCCAAGTGGAGTACCTGGCTCCGGTAGGTGCCGATGTGATGATGTGCATGCTTGAGGCCCCAGGCAAAATAAAGTTGTGCCGCGTTACCCGCAAGACCAAAAAGTGCAAACCACAGCATCGTCGACTCTATTTCAACCGGATGATAGAGCCGGTACATGCCGCGATAGCCGAGGTAGAGCGCGGCTCCCGCAAGAAAGATGGCGTTAAACAAAATAATCAACGACTCGGCCAACTCCTCGATCTTTTCTTTCCGCGGGATCATCGAGCCTGCTACCAGCGACAGCCCAAGCACAAAGGGTATGCTGTCTCCCAACAGATGGAGTGCATCTGCTAAAAGCCCGTTACTGTTTGTGGCGTTTGAGCCGATAATTTCGACCGTGGCGGTCAGGATGGTGATACCGATTATGAGTGTGTACCCTATGGCGTTGCGCATGGTGCGCCTCCTGTGAACTTTGTCCGACCGCACTATACCGCCCATCGCAAAGTGTTACAATATCCGCATATGGGAAAAGGATTTAGAGATTTTATATTGCGCGGCAACGTGGTCGATCTGGCGGTGGGCGTTATGGTGGGCGCGGCTTTTACGGCGGTGGTCACTTCGCTGGTTAAAGATTTGATGACGCCGTTTATTGCGGCTATCGTCAAGCAGCCCGATTTTTCGAAGCTGGTGTTTACGATAAACGGCAGCCAGTTTCTCTACGGCGATTTTTTCAACGCATTTGTTTCTTTCATTATCGTGGCCGTTACCATCTACTTTTTTGTCGTGGTGCCGGTCAACAAGCTCACAACGCGCTTTAAAGGCTCGCCCGAGGCGCCCAAGCAAAGCCCGGAAGAGAAGTTGCTGATAGAAATCCGCGATTTACTCAAAAAGTGATACACTGCCCTTATGCCTGAAGAAAAAACACATCGCAAGCTTCCGTCGATCGAGCTTACTCCCTCGGTCTCCATTATCATCGCCGGCGTTATCATTGCAGGAGCTATTATTTTTGCCAATCAACATCCGGCGGCATCCGCCGGAACGGCCGCAGCGGCCGCCAACACGCAAGGCGCCACGGCGAGCGCCAATGTGCCGGCACCATCCGCGAGCGACCATATCATAGGCTCGCTCTCGGCACCGATTGTGCTCGTGGAGTACTCCGACTTTCAATGTCCGTACTGCCAAATGATTTATCCGTCGCTCAAACAAATTGTGAGCCAGTCCGGCGGCCAAATAGCGTGGGTGATGCGCGAGTTTCCGCTCTATCAGATACATCCGGAGGCTATGCCCGCCGCCAACGCAGCCGAGTGTATTGCCGCACAGCTCGGCAGCACCGGCTTTTGGGAGTACGCCGATGCGGTGTTTAACAATCAGTCGAGTTTAAACGCAAGCTACTCGGCATCACTCGCCAAACAGTTTGGCGCAAACATGGCTTTGTACAACTCTTGCATCACCAACTCTACCTATCTCAACACCATACAAACAGAGACAGCCGACGCAGAGGCGAGCGGCGGCAACGGCACGCCGTTTACGGTGGTCATCAACACCAAAACCGGCAAACAGTACCCAATTTCCGGCGCAGTGTCGCTTGCGCAGATACAAGCGGTCATTGCTCAAGCACAAGCGGGCAAATAAATTATTAGATAACACTCATTACTATGAACATGTTTGAAGGGAGGGAAGGGGCGTGGTTGCGCTGGGGGATTATCTCGGCAGTTGTGTTGCTTGCCGCGTTTCTATTGGTGCAAACAATGAGCGCACTCGTGGGGCTTCGCTACATCGGCACCGGCGTTGCCGCCGCCAATACCATTAGTGTCTCCGGCCACGGCGAGAACTTGGCAGTGCCCGATATTGCCACATTTAACTTTAACGTTGTGTCCGACAAGCCCACCGTTGCTGCGGCGCAGGCCGATGCCACCTCTGCGGCAAATGCAATTACCGCATATCTCACCGGCGCAGGAGTAGCTACTGCAGATATACAAACGAGTGGTTACTCTATAACTCCGCAATATACCTACCAAAGTGCGGCGTGTCCGATGGTGCCGGCGGTGCCTATGAATGCTCCCAGTGTTTCGTCGGGTGGCGCGGTGTCATCCGGCGTTTCCTCAAATGCAATAGTGTATTGCCCGCCCGGCAAGCAAACGCTCACCGGCTACGAGGTGAGCCAAAGCACCACGGTTAAAGTGCGCGACACGAGCAAGGCAGGCGACCTTCTTGCAGGTGTGGGCTCCAAAGGCGCCACTGAGGTAAGCGGCCTCACGTTTACCTTTGACGACCCGACAGCCGTGCAAACCGCCGCTCGCAACAAAGCTATCGCCGATGCCAAGAGCAAAGCCGAGGCACTCGCGAGCCAGCTTGGGGTGAGCCTCGTGCGTGTTGTCTCGTTTACCGAAAACACGGGCGGCAGTTATCCGCAGCCGGTGATGTATGCCATGGCAGCCGGTGCCACCGATAAAGCGTCAGCTCCGGTCATCTCGCCCGGCCAAAACACCACAACCGACGACGTCACCATCACCTACGAGATTAAGTAAAATATTACACAGAAAATAATCTGTTAACAGCCTGCTACCCCCCCCTGTAAAAATTGCTAAGATACAGGAGATGGTTACCCAACAACTCCTCGACTATATCCGCCAGAATCTCGCCGCCGGGCTGGTGCGTGCTGATATTGAGAAAGCGCTCCTTGTCGCAGGGTGGGCGGCGCAGGATATTGCTGATGGGTTTACAGCGATAGAGCATCCGGGAGCTATCGTACCCCCCCCCTGTAACACCCTCCGCGCCAGTTTCTACTCCAGTCGTTCCCGCAGATGATACTGCTGCGGAGACGGTTCGCATACAAAAAGAATTGGAACTGGAAGCCAAGCGTCAAAAGTGGCGCGGTGCAACCGTCGAAACTCCCGTCGTCGGAGGAATCATCGGGTGGATGATTGCCAAAAAGATAGTGGGGAAAGAGTCGGAGGCCAACATTGCCCTGCTCGGCGTTGCCATTATTGCCATCGTGCTGGCGGTGGGGATTTTTGTGTGGAGTAGTAATAGCGCTCAAACCAAGCCACCTGTACCATCGATAAATGGTACGTTCACTCATCAATCATGACTCGCTCCCGCGGATTTACCCTCATCGAGCTTCTCGTCGTCATCGCCATCATTGGGTTATTGGCAAGTATTGTGATGGCATCTCTAAGCACAGCGAAAACTAAAGGCGCGGACGCAGCACGCATCTCCGATGTTAAATCACTTGAGACGGCGCTGGAGCTTTATAATAATGACAACAACGGCTACCCAACCTCAAATGGCAGTGGCAACGGCGACGTGGGGCTAGGCGACGCGACGCTCGTCGGCAAGCTCGTGCCAAAATATATCCCGAGCATGCCGGCACTGCTTGTCGCTGACGGTGATCACTACTACGCCGAAGGGGCTACGAGTGGCGTTTCGGCCAACTACGATATGCTGATTTATATCGCTGCGACCAATAGTTGGTGCAGAGCCGGCACAGTGCCGGGTAGCACGGGCGACTGGGCATTACCCACTGTCTGTAATTTTTAGGGAGTGTTGTGTTCATAATTATTGTTAGTGACAATTGTTCAAAAACCAGTATAAATAAGGACACGCACGCTTAGCTCAGTTGGTAGGGCAGTAATCTCACAATAACTGGATAACTGGGGTCAGGTACTTTTTTCTACTTGGAGGAAAGCCACTTTCATTCTCGGAAAAACTATCCTAGTGTATATTAATTGCGAGCATGGTTGACAAGTATATACATGCGTATATACTTTCTATATGAAAACTACCGTCGTGCGCAAATGGGGTAATAGTGTTGCAGTACGATTACCCAAAGCCTCGGCTCACAAGTTTGGCTTGCATGAGGGCTCGACCGTACGCATTATTGAAGAACAAAAGACGCGCTCTATTTCCTTTCAGCCTTTGCAGAACCACGAGTATTCTCTTAAAGAATTACTTTCGCGCGTCACCCCCAAAAACCGCCACAAGCTCATTGACTGGGGTCCGCCAGTTGGCAAGGAAATATGGTAAAGAATGATGCCCCAGCACGCGGCGATGTGGTGTGGACAAATTTCAGCCCAAGCCGAGGCCATGAACAAGGAGGTAAACGTCCGGCAGTTGTTGTTTCGTCCCAAGATTATAATGCCCTGATAGGGCTCGCCATGGTATGTCCTGTAACCTCTCGGATAAAAGGATATCCGTTCGAGGTGCTACTAGCGGAGGGAAAAATAGAAGGTGCAGCTCTCGTCGATCAACTTCGCTCGTTTGATTGGCAAGCGCGCAAACTTAAAAAGGCAGGCATCGTTTCTGAACATACTCTGTTCGAGATACAAAAAAAACTTAAGACCCTCCTATTTTAACCTCGGGATTGCAATATTGACACCGCCTCAAAAGGGCGCTAGTATGGGCTCATAACAGGCCCCGGGAGGGGTTTTAAAATTGCCCATTTTTGGGAAAAGCCATTATGCCAAACTATTTTAAAGAAGTCCGTGCGGAGATGAGACATGTTACCTGGCCAACGCGCAATCAGGCTATTGTGTACACCATCGTGGTGGTTGCGGTCTCTCTTGCTACTGCCGTGTATCTTGGCCTTCTCGACTATGTGTTTGATGCGATTGTTCAAAAAATTATTTAGTCTTTTGTATTTATTCGATCTCATTCGTAATATTCGTATATATGAGTAAACAAGACACATCAGTCGGTCGCGCGTGGTATGCGATACACACCTACGCCGGATACGAAAACGCCGTTGCGCGCAATCTTAAGCAGCGCATCGACAGCCTCGGCCTCCAAGAAAAAATCTTTAACGTTATCGTGCCAACCGAGCACACCGTTAAGATAAAAGGCGGCCGCCGCGTTGAGGAGGAAGAGAAGGTCTTCCCCGGCTACGTGTTGGTGGAGATGATGGTCGACGACCAGTCGTGGTTTGTCGTGCGCAACACGCCGCGCGTCACCGGCTTTGTCGGCTCTGGCGTCAATCCGGTACCGCTTAAACAATCGGAGGTAGATGAGCTCTTGGGCCGCATGCACGCAGCGGAGGGCAGCGTTAAACACGCTATCGATCTTGCGGTGGGCGACCAGGTGGTCATTGTTGACGGTCCGTTTAAAGACCTCGACGGCAAAGTGGGCGAGGTAGATGAGAGTCGCGGCAAGGTTAAGGTATTGGTGGCGATGTTTGGCCGCGAAACACCCGTGGAGTTGGATTTTTTACAGATCAAAAGGATTTAATTTTGATGTGTAAAAAATAAATATAAAAAGATTGCAGATTAAAAAGCGAGTAGCTTTTTTAAAAGAAATAGAGTAGTATCGGAACACCATTATGGCAAAGAAAATAGTCAAAAAAATAAAGATCATTGCACAGGGAGGCGCGGCAACGCTCACGCCGGCCATGGGCCAGGTGCTGGGGCCTGCCGGCATCAACATCGGCGAGTTTGTCAAAAAGTTTAATGATGCCTCCAAAGAGATGCGCGGCGACATGGTGCCTGCCGAAATCAGCGTCTACGAGGACCGCACCTACACCTTTATCCTCAAAACGCCGCCGGTATCGAGCCTCATTTTAAAGGCTTTGGGTAAGGAGAAGGGGAGCGGCAAGCCCAACACGGCCAAGATTGGTACGCTTACCAAAGCACAGGTCAAAGAGATTGCCGAGAAAAAAATGCCCGACCTAAACGCCAACGACCTCGAGCAAGCAATGAAAACCGTAGCCGGCAGCGCCCGCTCAATGGGCGTAGATGTGAAGTAGTTAGTTGATTTTAAATACAATAAAAGCTCGGGGTAACTCCCGGGCTTTTTTATTGGTATAGTATGAGCCTCATGGATTACATCCACATCGACAAACTGGTGTTTCGCGGCAAGCACGGCTATTTTGCAAAAGAGCGCCGCGTTGAGCAAGAGTTTGCCCTCTCGGTGAAACTTGGTGTTGATACCGGCAAAGCGGGGCAGAGCGACAAACTCGCCGACACAATCAATTACAGCGAAGCGAAAAATGCGATACAGTCGGTGATAGAAGGCGGCAGCAGATTTTTGATAGAAACACTTGCAGAGGAAATTGCGCAAAAAATTCTGGAAGACAAACGCATACAAACGGTTGAGCTTACAATCCAAAAACCCGAAGTGTGGCAAAATGGTGTGCCGGGAGTAACTATCTTTCGTTCAAAATAAAAACCTATGCAATGGATACCTATTAAAACGCGGACGCTTTTTCCTCCTCAAGACGATTTGTTTGCCGTGTTTGATGAGTCACTCGTTGATGTGCAAGAGGGTGACATCGTGCTGGTGACCTCCAAAGTGCTCGCAATATATCAAGGCCGGTGTGTCCCTATAAAAGGCGTTGCGAGCAAAGATGAACTGATTAAACAGGAGGCAGAGAAGTTTATCGACCGCTCCCGAGTGCCCGGCAACTATGCGGTGCTCACGCTCAAGCACCACACGCTGATAGCCTCGGCAGGGATAGACGAGAGCAACGCCAACGGCCACTACATTTTGTGGCCCGAGCATATCGACGAAGCCACTAAAGAAATTTGGGAGTATCTGCGCAAAAAACACCATATAAAAAATCTCGGCATTATCTTGACCGACAGCCACACCATACCCATGCGTTGGGGCGTGCTTGGCATATCCATCTCGCACTTTGGGTTTGAGCCGCTGGCGGATTTGCGCGGTACGCACGACTTGTTTGGCCGAGCGCTTACCATTACGCGCCAAAATATCCCCGATGCGCTTGCCGCGTTTGGTGTGCTCCTGATGGGCGAAGGCAGCGAGTCGACGCCCATTTTGGTGGCGCGCGGCTATCCGGCAACCTTTACCGAGCAATCGACAATGCAAAAACTCGTCGTCGACCCGGGCCAAGATATTTACAAGCCGCTCCTCGACGCATTTGAGTAATTTTATTCCCGCTCCAAATCGACCCACGTATAGTTTAATCCGTTGTATTCGCGATTTTCTTCTTTTATTTTTTTAGTGAAGATATGTTCGTAGGGGGGGAAGTAGACATCGGCTTCTTTTTTGTCATCGATCAAGGTGAGATACAAGCGGTCTGCCAGCGGCAACGCCTGTGTATATATCATCGCGCCTCCGCCGATAAAAATTTCCTCGTCCAATGTTTTTGCTTTTTCGATCGCCTCCTCAAGTGAGTGGGCGACAATCACGTTTTCAACATTATAGTGAGGGTTATCCGCACGAGCTTCCATGGCGTACATGATCACAATGTTGGTGCGATTTGGTAGAGGCTTGCCCAACGATTCAAACGTTTTGCGACCCATAATGACGGGGTGGCCGCTTGTGAGCGCCTTAAACCGCTTGAGGTCGTCGGGGATGCGCCACAAAAGCTCGTTGTTTTTCCCCAGTGCGCGGCCCTCTCCTATTGCGGCAATGATGCTTACCATTGCGTAATACTAACCTGAGGTGCCCAAAGCTGGAAGCGGGCAGTTTGTCGAGCTAAAATAGTGGTATGCAAACCTTTGAGGTCGAAGTGAAGTCGCTTTTGGGGAGCGAGGAAAATGCCGAGGTCCTGCGCGAGCGGATGAAGCATGTTGATCCGGCAACCGCGCTTACTTCGCGTAACAAACAACTCAATCACTATTTTAGCGGCGCCAACCACGGCGCTATTGTCGAAAAAATAAAACCCTATGTTGCGGCCGATGTGCTTGCAAAGTTGCGCGACCTGTTTACAAAGGGCAAAGAGTTTTCAGTAAGGACACGAGACAAAGACGGCGCCGTCTTGCTGGTGGTAAAAGCGTCGGTTGATGACACCACCAGCTCCAACGGAGTGACCCGTATGGAGTTTGAGGAGCGCGTGCCGCTTACGCTCGACGAGCTTGACCAGCTCTTGCTCGACGCGGGGTTTACCTATCAAGCCAAATGGTCGCGCGAAAGGGAGGAGTATCTATGCAAGGGCGTTGCAATAACGCTCGACAAAAACGCGGGCTACGGCTGGCTCGCCGAGTTCGAAAAAATTGTGCAGGATGAGGCTGCGCTTGATGCCGCCCGACAAGAAGTGCGTGCGCTTATGGAGCAGTGCGGCGTGCAAGAATTGCAGCAAGACAGGTTGGAGAGGATGTTTGCGTTTTATAATGCGCACTGGGGCGAGTATTACGGCACCGAAAAAGTATTTACTATCCGCTAATTTTATACACCAATGTTTTTATCCGACGTTGATATTATTGCAGAAATAAAAAAAGGCTCAATTACGCTCGAGCCGTTTGTCGAGTCGCGGTTGCAGCCGGCCAGCTACGACATTTTGCTCGGCAATAAATTTGTCGTCAATGACGCAAACAATACGCTTTTTATCGACCCCGCTAAAAAGATATACGCGCAGACGCACGAGATTACGGTTGCCGACGGCGATGTGTTTGTGCTGCACCCCGGCGTGTCGGTGCTGGGTGTTTCCAAAGAGTATTTTGGGTCCGACGAGTTCCTCATCCAAGTGGGAGGCAAGTCCTCCTTGGCGCGTGTCGGCCTCATGATCCACAACACCGCCGGCCTTATCAACCCGGGGCACTTTTTGCACATTACCTTTGAGCTGTGCAACCTTAACAATGTGCCCATTATCCTGCGGCCGGGGATGGAGATTGCCCAGCTCACGTTCTCTAAACTGACTTCTCCCACGCGGCAAAGTTACAAAGAAACGGGCCGATTTGTCGGTGACAATTGGAAGAAAAACTTTACGAGCAAAGTTGCAAAAAAGAAGACTGCGGGCAAAGGAGCTAAAAAGAAATAAAAATAATATGGCACATCCCGAAAAACAATATCTCGATTTGATGCAGGAGCTCCTCGACACGGGGGACAGGCAAGTGGATGCCGGTCACGGCAAAGCCACTATCGGTGTGTTTGGGCGGCAGATGCGTTTTAATTTGTCCGACGGCTTCCCATTGCTCACCACCAAAAAGGTGTATTGGAAGGGCGTACTGCACGAGCTCTACTGGTTTCTCTCCGGACAATCAAACATCCGTTACTTGGTGCAAAACAATGTGCACATTTGGGACGACTATCCCTATCGCTTGTATGCCGAGCTTGCAAAAAAAGGGGAGGTACCGGAGCTCAGTAAGGAAGATTTTGTCTTTAATATTGCGAACGACAAGTCGTTCGCGGATGAGTATGGCGAGCTGCCGCGAATCTACGGCGAGATGTGGCGCCGCTGGCCCGCCAAAGACGGCCGCGGTATCGACCAGCTCCAATGGGTTGTCGACGAGTTAAAAAACGATCCTTCGTGCCACAACGCAATAGTGACCTCGTGGAATCCGGAGTATCTCTACTCGATGGCCAAAGCCGAAGAGGTCAACCATTTTCCTATTTGCCACAACATGTACCAGCTCAACATTAAGCACGGCAAGGTGTCGCTCCAGCTCTACCAACGCTCCGCTGACATCTTCCTTGGCGTGCCGTTTAACATCGCGAGCTATGCGCTGCTTACCCTGATCATTGCCAAAATCGTCGGGCGCGAGGCCGGCGATTTCGTGCACACCTTTGGCGACGTGCACTACTATGAGGACCACGAAACGGCGATACGGCAGCAGCTCGGGCGCGAGCCCAGGGCCTTTCCAAAAATTGTCATCAGCGACGAAGTAACGAGCCTTGCCACCTTCCGCCCCGAGCATGTCACACTCGAGGGTTACGACCCGCATCCGCCGATTAAAGCCGAGCTTACGGTAGCAGGCCTGCGGAGCCTCGACAACAAACCCACCGGCAAAGCCGGCGCGTAAACCGGCGCGGGTAAGTGCTATACTACTTTCATGATCTAATCTTTGGAGTCCGCAAGAAAAATACTTTCCCTCCGCTCCCCTTGGCAGCTCGCAGCGCTCGCTTCGGGAAATTATTTTTTCTTGCGGCAAGATTTTTTAACGGACTTTATCCGGTCACTACTCCCTATCATGAATCTCTACGAACATATACAAAACGAAGACAGCGAAATTTTTGACGCCATCGGGCGCGAAAAAAAGCGCCAAGAAGACGGCCTCGAGTTAATACCTTCCGAAAATTATACGTCGCCCGCAGTGATGGAGGCGATGGGCTCGATACTCACCAACAAATACTCCGAAGGGTACGCCGGCAAGCGCTACTACAACGGCAACGAGTTTATCGACGACATCGAGCGTTTGGCTATCAATCGCGCCAAAAAACTTTTTGGCGTCGCGCATGCAAATGTGCAACCCTACTCCGGCAGCCCCGCTAACCTCGCGGTATATCTCGCCACGTGCGCGCCGGGCGACACGATTATGGGCTTGAGCCTCCCCGACGGCGGCCACTTAACCCACGGCTGGAAGGTCTCGGCAACGGCGATGTTTTACCGGAGCGTCCCATATCATGTGAGAGAAGACGGCCGCATCGACATCGACGAAGTGTGGGCGCTCGCTAAAGAAAATAAACCAAAGCTTATCTGGGCGGGCGGCACCGCGTATCCATATATATATGAGTACGAAAAGTTTGCCGAGATAGCCGAGAGCGTCGGTGCATACCTCGCGGCGGATATCGCGCACATCGCGGGGCTCATTGTTGCCGGCGCGCATCCGTCTCCGGTGCCCCATGCGCACATTGTGACGACGACCACACACAAAACGCTGCGCGGTCCGCGCGGCGGGATAATCATGGTCACCGAGCGCGGTGTTGCAAAAGATGCCGAGCTTGCGCAAAAGGTTGATAAAGCCGTGTTCCCCGGCTTGCAAGGCGGCCCGCACGACCATCAAACGGCGGCCATTGCCATCGCGCTTAAAGAGGCGGCCGCGCCCGGCTTTGCAACATATGGCAAACAAATAGTGGCCAATGCCAAAGCGCTTGCCGAGAGCTTGAAGCAAAATGGCCTTGCGCTTGTGGGCGGCGGGACAGAAAATCATTTGTTGCTTTTAAATTTGGTACCAACCTGCGGGGCGGGTGGCGGTATCTTTGCCAGCGAGGCGCTTGAGGCGGCCGGCATGACCGCCAACAAAAACACCATCCCTAAAGACCCGGCATCGCCGTTTTATCCGAGCGGCGTGCGCCTCGGCACACCGGCCATAACCACGCGCGGCATGAAGGAGCCGGAGATGAAGCGGGTGGGCGAGTGGATAGCACGTGCCGTTAAAGAAGTGAGTGCCTACCGGTTGCCCACGGATGCCAAAGAACGTGCCACCTACTTGGAAAAGTTTAAAAAAGAACTTGCCGCCAACAACAATCTCAAAAAAATCCGCGAGGAGATAAAAGTGTTTACCAAAGACTTTCCGCTCCCGCGTTAAAAACATTGGGAGTACAATAGGCGTATGCCGCAGATACAGGACAGCCGGGCGTTTAAGCTTTGGCAAAGATATGAGCACTACCTCGGGGTGGGCGCTTTGTTGACGGGCTTTGCCTTTGACGTGTTTTTGGCAAAGAGCCCGGCGAGCGTCGTCGACAACATCCTCCTCGTATCCTACCTTTTTATCTCCGCGACGATTATCATGTTGCTCAACATTGCTCCCGTGCGCCGCAGGCGCGAGGCGGGCTTAAGCGAGCCGCTTGTCCTTTTGCTTATGCTCCAGTTTTGTTTTGGAGGTTTGGCGAGCAACATGTTTGTGCTCTACAGCAAGAGCGGCACCTTTGCCGCCGACGCCTTTTTTGTGGCGATTTTGTTATCGTTGGTGTTTGGCAACGAGTTTTTGCGCAACCGCTACGCACAGCTGCGCTTTAACATCGGCGTGTATTATTTTTTGCTCGCGACCTACTGCACTATTGCGGCGCCCACCTTTATCCTCCACTCCATCGGCGCGCGCAGCTTTTTAGAGAGCGGCGCTATCAGCCTCGCGGTGATGGCGGTGTTTTTGTGCATCCTTTTTGTGGCGGTGCTGCGCGGATCAAACCGGCAAAAGCATTTGCGCGATATAAGCATCATGGTGGCGTCTTTGTTTGTTATTTTTAACGGCTTGTATTTTTTAAACATTATCCCGCCGGTGCCGCTCTCGCTCAAAGACATTGGCATATATCACTCGGTGCTCAAATACTCTTCCGGCGACTATGCGGCTACGTATGAGCCGGGGCCCTGGTATCAGTTTTGGCAGGACACGAGCCCGACCTTTACCTACACGGCGGGCGAGAGCGCGTATTGCTTCTCCAGCGTGTATGCTCCGGCAAAACTCGACACGCCCATTGAGCATGTGTGGGAGCAGTACGACCAAAGCGCTAAAAGCTGGGAGGTGGTCGCGCGAGTGTCGTTTGCCATAGCGGGCGGGCGGCAAGACGGGTACCGCGGTTTTAGCGTTGTTCCTTTGAGCGCCCCGGGCGCGTGGCGCTGCGATGTGGAAACCTCAAGCGGCGCGCTCATTGGCCGCACGAGCTTTACCGCCGTGCAAGGCACGCCTGCCCTCAGCAGCACAACACTATAAAATGAAAGGAAAATTTATTGTCATTGAGGGTGGCGACGGGGCGGGGAAAGATACGCAAATTGCGCTGCTTAAAAAAGATTTTGGCGGCGAGCATTTTGTGTACACACGTGAGCCGGGCGGCACCCCGCTCGGCAAAGAGCTGCGTGAGATAGTTTTGCACGAAAAATACGGCAGCTTGCCGCTTTTAACCGAAGCGTTTTTGTTTTTGGCCGACAGGGCCGAGCATACCGCCGAGGTGATAGAGCCTGCCATGCGTGCGGGCAAGACGGTTATCTCAAACCGCTCGCATATTTCTATGATTGCATACCAAATATACGGCCGCGGACAATTTGACTTGCAACCGCTTACCGAGTCGGCAGTGCAGATGATTTATCGCGAAGCTCCTATCGACCTTGCCATTGTGCTCGACATACCGCCCGAGGTGGGCGCGGCACGGCATAGTGCCGCAAGCAAAACATCTGATGTGATGGAGGGCATGTCGCTCGAGGCACGCACCAAGATACGCGAGGCATTTTTAGACATAGCAAAAACAATGCCGCAGGCAAAAGTAATAGACGCCAACCGCCCCACGGAGGAGGTATATAAAGACGTGAAGGCGGTGGTAGAAGAGTGCCTCAAAAAAGCTTGACTTTTAACCACAAAGTGTGTTAAAGTAAAAAAGGACTCGTAATGGTGCGGTCCTTTTACATTTAACCCAATCGTCCAAGGAGGACGACATGGCCAACGAAAATAGTGTGACCTTTCCTGGGTTCATCCTCAAGAGTAAGAAGGACACCTGGACGCATGAGGTTGAGATTGGCGAGGTCAACAGTGGCGGCGTCCGGTTCGTCCTTGAGATGATTCGGAATAAGCAATATCCGGATTTGCCGTTCGTCATTGCCAAGATTCACAATACCACCAGTACCCTCCTGTGGGATTTTAAGAACGAAGGTTTCGACGGCGTCGGCTTGCTCGCGCAAGCGTGCAACGAAGTCGTTGTTGCTCTCGTCGGCCGAGGGAAGACAGGCAAGGTCGAGCGGATTATTCCGCTTTCCAAGCTCGTCTCTACTCAACCGGTCGACTTGCAGCGTGCAATTTGGCTCAAAGCAGATGCGGCCAAGTTCCTTGGCCGCGAGCTCATCTTCTCTTTGGCCGAGAACATTATCCTCAAGGCAGAAATTGCCCGCAAGGAAGTAGAACAGGAGGCGGCGAGAATCACTGCCGCCGAAGCTCGCGCAGCCGCACGCCAGGAGTTGATAAGCACGATCCTCAAACGTGGCAAACTTGAAGTGTTTACGGCCGACGGCCGAAGGCGCTTCGGGCTGCCGGTTTTAGAAGGCGAGTGGCCCTCGCTTCACGACAGAACGTTTGTCGTTCTCATCGACTCAGTCGGCGAAGACGGCAAGATTGGCAACGTTATCGAAGCGTTCCAAATCATCAAGGAGCGCGGCAGGAATCCCCAAAAAGGATCTCCTGCTCCGGTGACGGTGGCTCGGCCGACTTTGGCGCAGGCCAAGCCGGGCGTGAAAAAGGCGGGAGTCACCGTCGTTGAGACGGAAGACGGTGCTTTCGAAGTCCAGTTGTATGAAACGATGGACGACATTCGCCAAGCGCGGATGGCTGGGCTCAACGGCGGCACGCTTGCCGCGGTTCGCGGCAAGCCGAAAGCCAAAATCACCGTCTTCTCAGTGCGTCACGATGGCATAGAGACGGTGGGCGAGTTCGTACCACTCACATAGCCCTCGTTCATCAGTACATTCGTTCGACTATTACCGGCCACCTCACAAGGTGGCCGGCTTTCTTTTTATATGTCGTTAATTCTGCTACTCTTTGGTCATGGTACGAGACAACATAGAGGCGGCTATTGAGGAGGCACTCGCAGCGCTTGGCGCTCCGCAGGTGCCGTTTGTGGTGGAGCGGCCCGCCGAGATGGAACACGGCGACTATGCCACCAACGCGGCGCTTGTGGCCGCAAAAATACTCAAGAAAAATCCTCGCGATGTTGCTGAACAGCTCAAAGAGAAACTTGTCTCACAGCAGAAAGAAAAAGTTGATTTTGCTCCCCTTGGCAGCTCGCAGCGCTCACAAAATCAACTTTTTCTTTCTGCTGTTGAAAAAATAGAAGTCGCCGGAGTTGGGTTTATCAACTTTACGCTCGCGGGTGCTGTGGTTAAAAAAATAGTCCACGAGGCGCACGAAGCGGGGTGGGGCAGCGGCAACTCCAAGAGCGGCAAGCTTGTGCTTATGGAGTACACAAGCCCAAACCTTTTTAAACCGCTCCACATAGGCAATTTGGTAGGCAACATTTTAGGCGAGAGCATCGCGCGTCTGCTTGAAGCGTCGGGCGCCACGGTTAAACGCCTCAATTATCCCTCCGACATCGGGCTCTCGGTCGCCAAAGGCGTATGGGGATTGTGGAAAAACAATCTCAACCCCTCCGACATTGCTGAGCTTGGCAAAGCCTATGTGCTCGGCAACGCGGCGTACGACAATGATGCTGAGGCAAAAAAAGAAATTGAGGATATTAACAAAGCGTTGTACGAAAACTCAAACCCAGCGTGGGCCGAGTTGCGGCGTGTTGGCATCGAGACGTCGCGCGCGCATCTCGATGACCTGTGTAAAAAGCTCGGCACAACGTTTGATAAAGAATTTTTTGAGAGCCAAGCCGCTCCGGTAGGTACTGAACTGGTACTTGCTCATCCAGAGGTGTTTGAAAAAAGCGATGGAGCAACCGTATATAAGGGCGAAAAGGATGGTTTGCATACACGCGTGTTCCTCAGTTCGAAAGGACTGCCAACCTACGAGGCAAAAGATCTCGGATTATTGAAGCTCAAACTTGAAGCGTATCCGAACTTTGATATGTCGATAACCGACACAGGCGTGGAGCAGCAGGAATATTTCAAGATACTTTATACGGTTGCGCGCAGGATCTTCCCCGAGGTGGGGGGAAAGGAACTGGTGCACACCATGCATGGGACGCTCAAACTCACAACCGGCAAAATGTCGTCGCGATTGGGCAACATTATTACCGGCGAGTCACTCATTGCCGATTTAACCGAGGAAGCACGCGGCCGGCAGGATGTGGCGATAGGCGCCATTAAGTATGCGGTGCTTAGGTCGGGCAGCGATAAAAATATTATCTTCGACCCGGAAAAGTCGCTCTCACTCGAGGGCGACTCGGGGCCGTACGTGCAATATGCGCTGGTGCGCGCGCGCGCGGTTTTGCGCAAAGCATCCGAGGCCGAGGAGGTTGATGCAGAATCTGCGGAGCCTTCGCCACTTGAGCGCTTGCTCATACACTTCCCCGAGGTGGTGGAGCGTGCGGCGAGCGAGCTCGAGCCGCATTATGTGGTGACCTATATAACCGAGCTCGCCTCGGACTTTAACAGTTGGTATGCAAGCGAGCGTTTTATCGTCGACGGTAAAGTTGCAAAGCGCACAGTTGCGGTAGTGAAGGCTGTTGAAAATACGCTGGCGCAGGGCCTCAAGGTGTTAGGCATCCCCGCTCCGGAGGAAATGTAAGGGCACTCGTATGCCTGTCCGACAGGCGAAAAAGCAAAATAATCGCTGTGGTGGTATAGTTTTTTAATATGGTTGATGATTTGAAGCAGGGGGGCGAGGAGTTGGATAAAGCCCCGTTTAATGCAAAAGGGCCGCTGGCCGCGCGCGAGGAGGAGATTTTGGCGTTTTGGAAACGCGAGGGGATTTTTGAACAATCGCTTAAAAAAGACGCGCCCAAAGGCGAGTATGTTTTTTACGACGGGCCGCCGTTTGCCACGGGCTTGCCGCACTACGGGCACTTGCTCCAAAGCGCTATTAAAGACGCCGTGCCGCGCTATCGCACGATGCAGGGCTTCCATGTGCCGCGCCGCTGGGGGTGGGACTGCCACGGGTTACCGCTCGAAAATCAGATAGAGCAGGAGCTTGGCTTTAAAACCAAGCGCGACATCGAGGAGTATGGGATAGAAAAGTTTAACAATGCCGCAAAAGCGGCCGTGCTGCGCTATGCGAGCGATTGGGAAAAGATCATAGGGCGCTTTGGCCGCTGGGTAGACATGAAGGATGACTATCGCACCATGGATGCGAGCTACACCGAGAGCGTGTGGTGGGCGTTTAAAACGCTGTACCAAAAAGGGCTCATCTACGAGGGGTTTAAAGCGATGCAGTTTTGTCCGCGCTGCGGCACGACGCTTTCCAACAACGAGGTGGGGCTCGGGTACAAAGATATTGAGGATTTTGCCGTGACGGTAAAGCTGCCGCTCGTCGACGAGCTAAACACGTCGCTTTTAATTTGGACCACGACCGCGTGGACATTGCCGGGCAATACGGCGGCTGCCGTTAACGCGCAGGCAACCTATGTAAAAGTAAAAATAGGGGACGAATATTTTATTTTAGCGAAGGAACTTCTGAAAAACGTTCTCTCACATCTACCCTCAGCCGCAGACGGCGTCGGCGTATCTGCTCAAGAAGTTTTTCCAGAAGTTCTTGCGGAGTATAAAGGCAAAGATTTAGTAGGTAAAAAATACGAGCCGCCGTTTGATTATTTTAAAAACGATTTGCATAAGCATAAAACGCATGCGTTTAAAGTGTATGCGGCCGAGTATGTCACGCTCGACAGCGGCACTGGCATTGTGCATCTGGCGCCCGCGTTTGGCGCCGATGACCTTGCGTTGGCCGAGAAAGAAAAGATACCATTGATACACCACGTGACCGATGAGGGCAAATTTATTGCAACGGTTACCGACTTTGCTCACTTGTTGGTCAAGCCCAAAGGCAATCCAAAGGAAACCGATGCAAAAATTGTTAAATGGCTCGAAGAAAAAAACTTATTATATAAGCAGGAGTACCTGCGCCACTCCTACCCGCATTGCTGGCGCTGCGATACGCCGCTCCTCAACTGGGCTGCCAACTCGTGGTTTGTAAAAGTGTCGGCGCTTAAAAACAAACTTCTGGCCGAAAACGCGAGCGTAGCGTGGGTGCCGGGCCACGTGGGCACCGGGCGCTTTAACAACTTGCTGGCGGGTGCGCCCGATTGGGCCATTTCGCGCAGCCGCTATTGGGGCGCGCCGCTCCCCGTGTGGCGGCATAGCAAAACCAAAGAGTTAAAAGTTGTCGGCTCCGTTGATGAGCTGCTGCCGTTGGTCCGCAAAAGCGGCAACCGATATTTTGTCATGCGGCACGGCGAGGCGCGCAGCAATGTAGAAGGGCGTCTCGATAGCGGCGGGGATTCGGAAAACCATTTGACCAAAGAAGGGCATGAGGGTGTGCGTGCAGCCGTACGCGCGCTTAAAGCAACCTATGGTATAGATCTCATCGTTACGTCGCCGCTTGTGCGCACCAGAGAGACAGCCGCCATCGCGCAAAAAGAATTTGGGTTGCCCGAGAGCGCGGTGATGGTAGACGAGAGGCTCCGCGAGCGTGCTATGGGCATCTATGACGGCAAGCCGGACATCGAGTGGATCAACTTTTTTATGTCGCTCGGCGATCAATTTGAGCGTGCACCCCTAGGTGCGGAGACGTTCAGGGAGGTCAAAAAGCGCATCGCAGAGTTTTTGTTTGAGCTGGAGCGGCGCTACACCAATAAAACTATTCTTATGGTGACGCACGGCGACCCTTCGTGGACATTGCTTGAGACGGCCATGGTCACGCCGTATAAAACACTCATCAATTTGGACACGAAGCGCGGCTATTTAAAAAATGCGGAGATACGGGAGATTGCGTTTACGCCTTATCCGCACAATGCGGAGTATGAGCTTGATGTGCATCGGCCGTACATTGACGACATCAAGCTCGGCAACTCGCTCGACGGCGAGTGGCAGCGCGTACCCGACGTGTTTGATTGCTGGTTTGAGTCGGGCTCGATGCCGTATGCCAGCAACCGGTATCCGCAACAAAAAGATACGTTTAACCCAAAACGCCTCCTTGGCCTCATGCCCAAAGGATATCCGGCGCATTTTATTGCCGAGGGCATCGACCAAACGCGCGGATGGTTTTACTCATTGATAGTGCTTGGCGTGGGCCTCTTTGGAAAGACGCCGTATAAAGCGGTTATCACCAACGGCCTTATTTTGGCGCAAGACGGGCGCAAAATGAGCAAAAAGCTCAAAAATTATCCCGATCCGATGGAACTGGTGGAAAAATTTGGCGCCGACGCGTTGCGCTACTATTTGCTCTCCTCAACCGTGATACGCGGCGAGGATTTGCGCTTTTTTGAAAAAGGCGTTGAGGACGTATCTAAAAAAATATTGATGCGCCTCGACAACGTGCGGAGCTTTTATGAGTTGTATACGACTCCGGCAAATAGTGCTTCACAGCAACTTGTCTCCCAGCTACCCTCACCCTCTAAAAGAGGGGTCGGCGTATCTGTCCAACAAGTTGCTGCTTCGCAGCACGTGCTCGATTGCTGGATACTGGCACGGCTCAATCAAACAATCGCAGAGAGTACGGCGGGGTACGAGAGCTATCAGCTCGACAACGCAACACGCCCCATTGCCGATTTTGTTGACGACCTCTCCACGTGGTACGTGCGCCGTTCGCGCGACAGGTTTAAATCTGAAGGGGATGACAAACAAGTAGCGCTTGCCACGTTGCGCACCGTGCTCTATACGATTGCACACGTGATGGCGCCCGTGATGCCGTTTTTTGCCGAGCATGTGTTTTTGAGCGTGCGGCAGGAGAGTGATGCGGCGAGCGTACATCTCAGCGAGTGGCCCTCCGAGGCTGGTGCTACGGAGGGCACAGCCCAACTGCTTGAGGACATGGCACAGACACGCACGCTTGCCTCGCTTGGCCTCCAGGCGCGCGAGAAGGCCGGCATAAAGCTCCGCCAGCCGCTTGCAAAACTTGTTGCAAAAAAACTTCCTGCCAATCTTGACCTACGAGAGGTGCTCAAAGATGAGCTCAATATAAAAGAGGTGACAGAAGATGCCACGCAGGAAGATGAAGTGTGGATTGATACCGCCTTGACCCCGGGGCTCAAGGAGGAAGGGCTCGTGCGCGAGTTTGCGCGCGTCATACAAGACTGGCGCAAGCAACAAAAGATGCAGATAGGCGACCGGCCGCACTATGTGCTCGGCGTCTCGGCCGAGGATATGCACGTTGCCGAAAAAAATAAAAAAGAAATCATGATGCAAACAGGGCTTGGCAGTTTGGACATACAGCTCTTGCAATAAAAATCATGCACACCATTGAGGTTACCGAGGGCATTGTGTTGGCAAAGCGTGCAGCAGGGGAGGCCAATGCGCGCGTGTCGGTACTCACCGAGCATCTCGGACTTATCCGCGCATCGGCGCGCTCGAGCCGGGTAGAGCACTCAAAGCTGCGTTACGGGCTTGAGCCGCTTACTCGCGCTCGTTTCTCTTTTGTACGCGGCAAAGCCGAGTGGCGCTTGGTGGGTGTTGAGCGTATTGCGCACGACTGCTTGCCGCAGGATGCGCCGCGGCGCGCAAGAGCCGGGCAGATTGCGCGGCTGCTCCTGCGCCTTGTACAGGGCGAAGAACCTTTGCCGGAGCTGTACCGAGCCGTGTGCGAAGGTTTGCTGTTTTTGACGGCGGCCGCAAGCGAGCAAGATGCGCAGGCCATTGAGTGCGTGCTGGTATTGCGCGTACTCTCGCATCTCGGTTATTTGCCACAGACGCCCGCGCTTGCGCCGTTTATTTCCAACTCTCTCTTTAGTATCGAGTTGGCGGCCGAGGCGGCAAAATCCCGCACTCTCCTTATCCGCACGATAAACGAGTCGCTCCAATCGAGTGGGTTGTAACTTTTGTACGAATAGTTATTCGTATCGCAGCGCGTCTATAGGGTTTTTATGCGCGGCTTGGTTGGCCGGATAAATGCCAAACGCAATACCGGCTACACCCGAGACTACGAGCCCGAGTATGACCGCCGAGAGAGGGAAGGCAAACACCCAGCCGATGGTGGTAAAGTTTGCCAGAACGACATACACCAATCCCACAATGGCGGCGCCTACTGCAATGCCTACCACACCGCCCGCAAACGTAAGCAACACCGACTCAATTAAAAATTGCTGCAAGATGTCGTTGTTGGTGGCACCCACCGCTTTGCGTAGGCCTATCTCGCGCGTGCGCTCGGTTACCGAAACGAGCATGATGTTCATGATGCCGATACCGCCCACTACGAGCGAGATAGAGGCGATGGCCGCCAAAAAGAGCGTAAGAATAGAGGTGATATTGCCAAGCAACGAGAGGATGTCGGCCTGCGTTTCGATATTGAAGTCGTCTTTGTTGGGGTCGGTAATGCCGTGGTCGTGCTGGAGGGTAAACGAAATACGCGAGGTTGCAAAGTCGATGTTATAGTCGGCGTTTGCCTGCACAATAATGACATTAAAGTAGGTTATGCCGAGAAGCTGTTTTTGTGCGACGGTTACCGGCATAATCACTATGTTGCCGATGTCGATGCCAAACGCGCCGGTGCCGCTTTTGTCGAGCACACCGATCACTCTAAAAGACACATCTTTAACCCGTATTGTTTTATTTATAGGGTCGATGTTGGGCCCAAACAGCGTTTGCGCCAACGTGGGCCCGATAACAACCACATGGTTTGCCGAGTCGACGTCGCTTTTGGTAAATATTTGGCCCTCTGACACTTTTGCCAAGTTGCTGACCGCAAAAAAGTCGGCGGTACTCCCGACATAGCTCACCGTTGCATTGTTGTTGCCGTACACGATCTCCGCTTGTCCGCGCACCTCGGGCACCGCCAAGTCGACCGACGGCTCGCGTTGCAGTGCGTCGATGTCTTGTTGCTGCAAGCTCGTGATGACAATGCCTTGCGCGGATGCCGGCGCGGAAAACTTTCCGTTGCTTGGAGCCCCCGGCATGATGATAATGAGGTTCGAGCCGATGCCTTGCACCTCGTTGAGTATTAAATCTTGCGCCGACTGGCCGATGGACATAAGCACGATAACCGACGCAATGCCGATGACGATACCGAGCATGGTAAGTAAAGAGCGCATCTTGCCGTGCAAGAGGCTGCGTGTCGAGGTTTTAAAAGCATCTTTTAAAAACATATTATTTTAAGGGGCCGTGCAAGCGGTGCTCTTTAATTTCTTTGTCGCTCTCCACCACGCCGTCCTTCATCCGTATGATGCGGTTGGCAAACTCCGCGGTTTGCGTCTCGTGCGTCACCAATACGATGGTGCGGCCTTTTTCGTGCAATGACTTGAGTATTTCCATCACCTGCAATCCCGATTGGGAGTCGAGGTTGCCGGTTGGTTCGTCGGCAAAAATAACGTGCGGGTCGGCCACCAGTGCGCGGGCAATAGCCACGCGCTGTTTTTGGCCGCCCGAGAGCCGGCCGGCTTCCGCGTGCATCTTTTCTTCAAGCCCGACCGACTTAACCGCCTCTTCCACAAGATGGGCGCGTTTGGCGGGCGGGATATCCAGTGAGTATAGGAGCGGTATCTCAACGTTGTCGTACACGCTGAGCCTCGAGAGCAGGTTAAACGATTGAAACACAAAGCCCATATCCGAGTTGCGCACGTGCGCGAGCTCTTGGTCGGTCATGTCGTCGATACTTTTGTTTTGAAACCGATACGAGCCGCCCGTAGGCCGGTCGAGAAAGCTCAAGATGTGGAGCAGTGTCGACTTGCCCGAACCAGACGGCCCCATGATGGAGACAAACTCACCCTTTTCTATCGTAAACGTTACGCCGCGCAGAGCCTGGGTCGGAGTCTCATCCTCCGTGTATTCTTTTTCAAGCGCGCGTACCTCTATCATGGTGTTTTGAGGCCGATGTTGATGACTTGCTCGCCAAGCGTCACGCCGGAGAGTACCTCAACATTGCCGCTCTGATCTTGGATGCCGAGCGTGACCGGCGTGGTGGTTGTCACTCCACCCACGAGCGTCTCGACAAAGGTGCCGCTGTCATTTTGAAGGATGGCATATTGCGGGAGAATGAACGCCGTATCATCATGCTTCGTTTGTATGTCAACGTTTGCCGTGAGGCCGCTCTTGAGCCTTGGATCGGCTTTGCTAAAGGCTATTTTTATAAGGTAGGTGATAACTCCGCCGGTGTTGGTCTCCGCGGGAGCAATATAAAATACCGAGCCGGTAAATGTTTCGTTGGGGAAGGCGTCGAGTGTCATGGTGACGCTGTCTCCCGTAGCCAGTTTGCCGACATCCGTCTCGGATACGCCTGCGTCAACCTCAAATCCGCCCGTGCCTATGACAGACACCAACGGTGTGCCGGGGGTTGCCTGCTGGCCGATTTTTGCGTCTTGCTGCGTGACGGTGCCGCTGATAGGGGATACTATCTCGGAGTTTTGCAAATTTGCTTCGGCGCTTGCGACTCCCGCTTTGGCTTGCTCCACAACGGCCTCTTGTGCGGCAATCGCCTCCGGCGTAGCCCCCGCTTGTGTAAGCGTAAGCGCCGCTTGTGCCTGGTTTACCGCCGCCTGTTGCTGTGCAATATTTTGAGAGATGGTGTTAAAGGTGCTGATGGCCGCGTTAACCTCGGTAAGCCCCGCCGAGACGTTTGCTTTATCTCCTGCAAGCTGCGAGGCGCTAAGATTAATGTTTGCATCAAGAGTTGCCGACACGGTGGTAAGCAGTTGCTGTATCACGGCAAGATGTGCAAGGTCGGTTTGGATAGCGGCGGCAAGCGCGGTAGGAGACGACGAGGGGCTTATGCCGGCGAGCTCGGTCTGCCACGCGTTAAGCTCGCCGCTCGCGGCGATTCTTAAGCTCACGGCATTGATGGCCGCTTGAGAGTTGCTTGTTTGAAAGGTGAGTTGCGGCTGATTTGTCTCCGCGTTTGAAAAGAGTGAGTTAAGCTGTGTGCGCACTGCATCGTTGCTTTTGGTGTATCCGCTTGTTGCCGCGTCGCTGATGCCGGCATATATATTGGCAAGCGATTGCTCAGCGCTTTGGAGCGCCGCCTGCGATGCTGCTATATCCGCGGGCTGCGCGCCTGCTTGGAGACCCTCAAGTGTTGCCTGCGCCGCATCGACATTGGCTTGTGCCTGCGCCAGAGCGGCTGAAAGGCCGGCCGTGTTGAGCTCGGCTACCACCGCTCCTGCTTGCACCGTATCTCCCAAGTTGTAATACACTTGTGCAACGGTGCCGCCATTTTGAAAGCCCAAGGCAACGCTTTTAACCGGAGTGGTATTGCCGGTGACCGAGACTGTTTCGGTAATGGGGCCTTGCGTGACCGGTATAAATTGGTACACCTTGGGGCGCGGCACAAAGATAAAATATCCCGCTGCAAGCACAACCACCACGCCGACGCCGGCAAACATTTTTGTGCGCCAAGACAGGGCGAGTAACCTGTGTAAAAAAGAACCAGCTGTTTTTGCCATATATACATCTAGTATACATCTAAGTGGTATACTTTTTGCATGCCTCCGGAGGAGAAGGATGATATTGAGCTGCTTAAAAATAAGCTCTATTCGCGCGCTCATACACAAAAATCCATAAGCGACATACGCGCGCCGCTCTCGCCGAGCACTGCCGAGGCTCCGGTGTCTTGGCCCCCCTCCGCTGAAGCTTCGGGAGGGCAAGCAAGTAGTGAACATACAAAATCAGGGTTACTCTCATATCAAGAGTCAAAACAAAAAATGTCTTTTGCCACAAAATTTTTTATAGGGTCGCTCGTGTTTTTTGCCGCGGCCGCAACGGCCGCGGCCTATATCTTTTTTGGCGGCGGCAATGTTGTCTCGCAAAGCAATATCGATCTTCAAGTGGTAGCGCCTTCGCTTATTGATGCCGGCAAGGCCGCACAGTTGCAGATTATTGTCGGCAATCACAACACCACGGCGCTCTCGTTGGTAGACTTGGTGATCACGTACCCCGATGGCACGCGCGATCCGCAAAATCCGGGCACGGCGCTCTCCGAGCAGCGGATTAGTATCGGCAGTATTGCTCCGGGCCAGCAAATAAAGCAGACCGCCGGCGGGATTTTTTACGGGCAGGAGGGCACGCAAGAAAAGGTGCCGGTCATGCTCGAGTATAGTGTGATTGGCTCCAACGCCGTCTTTGAAAAAAATGCCGAAGCCGACTTTATCATCGGATCCTCGCCCCTCTCGCTCTCTATTAATGCGCCGAGCGAGGCGATAGCGGGACAGCAGTTTCCCATTGATATCACGCTGCAGAGCAACGCCACCACTCCTATACAAAACTTGGTGTTGCAAGGGCAATATCCGTTTGGATTTTCGGTCGTGAGCGCTTCTCCCACGGCGCAGGCGGGCGGTACGTTTTGGCAGCTGGGCACTATAGCGCCGGGCGCCTCTACGGTGGTCCATCTGGTAGGCTCCATCGACGGACAGGAGGGCGACCAAAAAGTATTTCGCTTTGCCGCCGGCTCCAACACCGACCCAACCGACACCACCATTGCAGTGCCGATACTCACAGTGCCGCAAACCATTACCGTGCATAAACCGTTTATCAGCGGCACGATTACCGTCAACGGACAAACCGGCAAAAATATTTCCGTGTCCGGCGCCGCATCGCAGAGCGGCACTATCGCTTGGACAAATAATCTCACGACGGCCATAACCAACGCCGAGCTCACGCTCACGCTTACCGGTCCGGCGCTCGACAAAAACTCCATCTCTTCTCCCAACGGATTTTATCAATCGCAAAACGGCACCATTACCTGGAGCTCGGCGCAGGATCCGGAGCTGGCCTCCATCCCCGCGGGAGGGAGTGGCTCGTTCCAATTTTCTTTTGCGTCATTGCCGGCAGGCAGTGGCGGAGTCCTCATTACTAATCCTGTTATCGATCTCAACCTGGCCGTGCAAGGCACACGGGCAGACCCCGGCAATGTGCCCGAGCAGGTGGCCTCTGCCGCCTCTGCGGAGGTATCGGTCGCGTCGGCACTCTCCTTAACCGCCGGGGCGCTTCACTTTAGCGGGCCGTTTACCAACACGGGGCCTATGCCTCCCAAGGTAAACAGCGACACCTCGTACACCATTGTGTGGACGGTTCAAAATTCTTCCAACACAATCGCCAATGCAAGTGTCTCGGCAGTGCTGCCTCCGTATGTAAAGTATGTCTCGGCGAACACCTCGGATGTTGCCTACGACAGCGCGAGCCGCACCGTTACGTGGAGCCTCGGCGATGTGAACGCCGGTGTTGGCTATAGCACTCCCGCCAAACAGGCAGACTTCCAAGTAGTGCTCACGCCAAGCTCAAGCCAGATGGGTAGTGCGCCGCCGCTTACCGGCAATGCGTCGCTTACCGGTCAAGATCGCTTTGCGCAGGTCACCGTCTCGGCAAACGCGGATTCGCCCACAACGCTCCTCACTGGAGACCAAGGTTTCCAAAGCGGCATGGATATAGTCGCGCCCAATTAAATTTGGTAGTATCGCAATACAATATGGATGCAAAAGATGATTTGATGGAAAAGATTGTAAGCCTCTGCAAGCGGCGGGGTTTTGTGTATCAAGGCTCCGAGATTTACGGCGGCTTTGCGGGTACTTATGACTGGGGCCCGTTGGGTGTTGCTTTGAGGCGCAATGTGGTTGATAACTGGACTAACGCCATGCAACAACATGAAGTGGCATTGCTTGACTCAAGCATTTTTACTGCAGGCAAAGTATGGGAGGCAAGCGGCCATGTGGCCGGTTTTTCAGACCCGATGGTTATTTGCAATAGTTGCCATACCAAATTACGTGCCGATCATCTGCTTGAGATTATTGGTGTTGTTGCGGACGAAAAAATGTCCGAAGCGCAGATAAATGCGATATTTGATCAACATCGAGACAAACTCCATTGTCCGGTATGCGGAAAAAAAGATTTCGGAAAAGTTTTGGCAAAAAGCCTCCTTGCAACCTCTACCCTTGGCATGTTTGAGGAAGGAGATGCACAAGTGTATTTGCGCGGAGAAACTGCGCAGGGAATATTTATCAACTATAAAAACGTCCTTGATTCCGGATATTCTGTCCCGTTCGGCATCGCGCAAGTGGGCAAGGCTTTTCGCAACGAGATAAGCCCCCGCCAGTTTCTATTCCGGAAGCGTGAGTTTGAACAAATGGAAATGCAATATTTTGTAGCTCCAAAAGATGCGCCGCGTGTATATGAAGAGTGGAGGAAAGAGCGCATGGCCTATTACGACCAGCTTGGCATACAAAAAGAAAAATTGCGCTGGAAACAGCATGAGAATCTTGTATTTTATGCAAAAGATGCGTGGGATATCCAGTATGAATATCCGTTTGGATGGAGCGAGCTTGAAGGCATCCATTATCGAGGAGACTATGACCTTAGTCAGCATCAAAAATTCTCCGGTGTTGATTTGTCTTTTTACGACGAAGAAACAAAAGAACGTTATATTCCACATGTTATCGAGACATCAGTAGGCGTTGACCGGACCGTACTCATGCTTCTTGCTGATGCTTACACGGAGGATAAAATGAACGGAGAAAAGCGCACTGTCTTAAAATTTGTGCCGCGCATGGCGCCGGTAAAAGCCGCTGTTTTTCCTCTGCTCAAAAATAAGCCGGAGCTTGTGGCCAAAGCGCGTGAGATTTACTCGATGCTCAAAAAAGAGATCCCGCAAATTGTGTTTGACGACAACGGCAACATCGGCAAGCGCTATCGGAGGCAAGATGAGATAGGCACACCGTGGTGTATCACGGTCGACTTTGACACCTTGGGAGACCCTTCGACAAGCTCAGGGCAAGAAACCTCGCTGAAGGACACCGTTACGCTGCGCCATCGCGACACGGGCGAGCAGGAGCGGGTTTCCGTTGCCGAGCTTCACAAGCTGCTTGCAGATCAGCTTAAATAAAAAAGTTTGATTTTGTGAGCGCTGCGAGCTGCCAAGGGGAGCAAAATCAATCTTTTTTATGAAGCCGGGGCAGTTGTGCTATCATGGCGCTATATGCAGGGCACCCACATAAACGTCAACATTACGGCAGGCAGCATCATTAAAGCGATACTGTTTGCGCTGCTTTTGTTCCTCTTGTGGTATTTGCGTAATATTGTGCTGGTGGTCTTGACCGCAATCGTTATAGCCTCGGCGATTGAGCCGGCGATACGGTATTTTATGCGGCACGGCCTCAACCGCTTGCTTTCGGTCGTGCTCATGTATGTGCTGGTGGCGACGGCTTTTTTTGCGATACTTTTTTTCTTTATCCCGCCCATCCTCAACGACGCGGCCACCTTTCTTGAGCAGTTGCCGGCGACTCTTGCAAACATTGACCTCACCACCACGACGCATGGGCTCTTGCCTTCGTCGGTGACGAGCAATTTTTCTTCGGCCAATCTACTGCAAAATTTGTCGTCGACTATTACCAGCACCACCGGCGGGGTGTTTACGACAGTATCGGCGTTTTTTGGCGGCCTCACTTCTTTTGTGCTTATTGTGGTGTTCTCGATTTACTTTTCGGTACAGGAGACGGGCGTGGACGACTTTTTGCGCATCATTACGCCTGCCGCCCATCAGGTGTATGTGCTCAATTTGTGGAAGCGCTCGCAACAAAAAATAGGCAAGTGGATGCAGGGGCAGTTGATGCTTGCCGCCATCGTGGGCATTTTGCTGTATCTCGGCTTGGTGATACTCGGCATACCGCATCCGCTCCTCCTCTCTCTCGTTGCGGCGGCCTTTGAGCTCATACCGGTGTTCGGGCAGTTTTTGGCGGCGGTGCCGGCGGTGGCGGTGGCCTTTGCCGATGGCGGCACAACCGAGGCGCTCCTCGTGGCGGGGCTTTACATTGTGATACAGCAATTTGAGGCGCACCTTATTTATCCGATTGTGGTCAAAAAAGTGGTCGGCATCCCGCCGCTTCTCGTGATCCTCTCGCTCCTCGTGGGGTTTCAGTTGATAGGATTTCTCGGCGTGTTGCTCTCGGTGCCTATTGCCGGTGCCATACAAGAGTATGTGTCCGATGTCGACAAAGAAAAGAAGCGTCTGTTAGCACGACAAGGCCTTGCGCCCGACGGCGAAGAAAAGTAATGTCATGTCACAAAAAAAGTTTTATCTTACGACGCCCATTTTTTATCCAAACGCAAAGCTCCACATGGGCCATGCGTATACCACGACGCTCGCTGACATTCTCGTGCGCTATCACCGCCTCATTAACGATAAAACATATTTTTTAACGGGCTCCGACGAGAATACGCAAAAGATGGTCGACTCGGCGCGCAAAGAGGGCAAAGAGCCGATGGTTTTTTTGGATGACATTGTCGGCAAATTTTCTGTGTTGTTTAAAGAGCTCAACATATCATACGACCAGTTTATCCGCACCACCGACCAAAAGCGCCACTGGCCGGGCGCGTCCGCTTTGTGGAACAAACTTGTTGAAGCAGGCGACATATATAAAAGAGAGTACGAAGGGTTGTATTGCGTCGGCCACGAAGCGTTTATCACCGAGAAGGATCTGGTCGACGGCACATGCCCCGACCACGGCACCGTGCCGGAGTTTTTAAAAGAAGAAAATTATTTCTTCCGCCTTTCAAAATATACCGGCGAGATACAGCAAAAGATCGAGTCGGGAGAGCTCCGCATTGTACCCGAGACGCGCAAAAACGAAATCCTCTCCTTGCTTGACGAAGGCCTGCAGGATATTAGCTTTTCGCGCCCGCGCAAAGCCGACTGGCCCGAAGGTCTCGGTGTGCCGGTGCCCGGCGACGCTTCGCAGGTGATGTATGTGTGGTGCGATGCGCTTTCCAACTACATCACGGCGCTTGGCTACGGCACCGATGACGATAAACTCTACCAAGAGTTTTGGCCGGCCGACGTACATGTCATCGGTAAAGATATTTTGCGGTTTCATGCGGCTATTTGGCCGGGCATGCTGCTCTCTGCCGGTTTACCTCTCCCAAAAACCCTTTTGGTACATGGTTTTATTACCTCGGAAGGCAAAAAGATGAGCAAAAGCATTGGCAATGTCATCGACCCAGAAGAGCTCTTGGCGGAGTATGGTACCGATGCCGTGCGCTACTATCTCGCACGGCACATCTCTCCGTTTGAAGACGGCGACATAACGCGCGAAGGTTTTAAAGAGCACTACAATGCCAACTTGGCAAACGGCCTCGGCAACTTGGTCGCTCGCATCATGCAGCTGGCCGAAACCAATTTGCAGGGAGCGGTTAAGGTTGCGTGGAGCCCGTTTCCAAAAGAATTTGCCGAGAAGCTTGAGAAGTTTGAAATCAACCAAGCATTTGATTATGTGTTTGCACGCATTGGTGTGCTCGACCAAACCATTACGCAAACGGAGCCGTTTAAAGTTGTCAAAACCGATCCCGAGCGCGGGCGTAAACTTATTGCGAGTTTAGTACAGGAGTTGGCCACCATCGATCTCATGCTTGAGCCGCTGCTCCCTCAAACTAGCCAAAAAATTATTGATGCCATTATGGCAAACAAAAAACCGGCAAATCTTTTTGCGCGCAAAGAGTAACGTATGGATATCAAGTTTTTTGACGCGCATGGCCATGTACAGCTGCCGCAGTTTGATGTGGACAGGGAAGAGGTGCTTGAGCGGATGGAAACCGGTCGCTGTGGCGGTATCGTGGTGGGTACCGATTTTGCAAGCAGCCGCGAAGCCCTGGAGCTCGCCGACAGCCGCGATTTTTTATGGGCGGCTGTCGGCCTGCATCCTCACGACAATGTGGAGGAGGAGTTTGATGCCGCAAGCTACCATGAGCTCGCCGCCGACCCAAAGGTGGTGGCGATAGGCGAGTGCGGATTGGATTATTTTAGGAGTGGCACCACCAAGGAAGAGCGCAATGCGCAAAAGCGCCGCTTTCAAAGCCAGATAGCGCTTGCGGTTGAAGTTGGCAAGCCGCTTATGATTCATTGTAGAGACGCGCATGAGGATATGCTCGTGATTTTAAAAGAGCACATGGGCACTCACCCCGAGCTCAAAGTCATCATCCATTTTTTTACCGGCACAGGCGAGCTTGCAAAACAATATCTCGATTTAGGCTGCTACCTCTCGTTTCCGGGACCGATAACATACACCGACATGTACGACGAGAGCATTAGAGTTGCTCCGCTCGACAAAATCTTAAGCGAGACCGACTCGCCCTTTGCCGCGCCGGTGCCGTTTAGAGGCAAGCGCAACGAGCCCATATATGTTGAGGAGGTAGTCAAAAAAATCGCTGCAATAAAAAATATTTCTGTTGAAGAAATGGCCGCCCGGATACTCGAAAACGCCAAAAAGGTATTTGGTATCTAAGGCGTTGAGCCCGTACATGATATTTACAGGGAGCGTTTATTATAGTATAGTAGGCGCCAGTTTTTGCGTTTGAGTAAGTTCTTTGGAAATACGGCGAGGGGAAAATGAAGGATGAAACAAATCCTGACCCGGTGGGCAAATGCCTTACTGAGGCTATAGAGTGTCTGCGTGAGGAGCGCGCACGACACGACGAAGAAGTGCAAAGGCTACAAGAAGAAATTAAAGTCCGCGACGCACGGATTGAAGAGCTTGAGCGCACTGCTCAGGCGGATGAGCTTCTTCTTGAGGCAGGAGAGGAAGCAATCCATCTCACGCCACGTGAAAACGATGTTCTGCAACTTCTGCGAAAAGGCCTACAGAACAAAAATATTGCACATGAATTAGGAATTACAGAATCAACGGTCAAGGTTTATGTGCGATATCTCATGAAAAAATTGAATGCACGCAACAGAACCGCGCTGGCGGTGCTAGAGCATAACAAAGTGCGTTGCAAAACCCCACACTAGGAGCTTATCCCCGACGAAAGTCGGGGTTCTTTTTTATATTTTGCCAGTTGCGGGGCGCTTACGGCTATGGTAAGGTAGCCCCATGGCAGATATGTCGCA
>Ga0182030_10002905_pt1 | contig 36474 bp, 29 predicted proteins | sample 812S3MmetaG_FD_121299 | JGI IMG/M metagenome (GOLD analysis project Ga0182030, IMG submission 121299) | Permafrost microbial communities from Stordalen Mire, Sweden - 812S3M metaG (Illumina Assembly) | ecosystem: Environmental > Terrestrial > Soil > Wetlands > Permafrost | place: Sweden...
GGCAACGTCAATCCGCTCCGTGAATCGGCGCCCGTTTGCCGTCCGAACCATCGTTCCTGGCTGGTACGTATCGACGAGTACCCATCGTTATTGAGAATGAATATTTTGAGTGGAAGCTGAAGCCGCTGAACGGTCGCCAGTTCCTGCACATTCAATTGAAATCCGCCGTCGCCATCGACGAGGACCGTCTGCCGGCCATCGCTGCCGAGACAGGCGCCCAATGCCGCCGGCAATCCATAGCCCATCGCGCCGAGCGCCGTGGTGTGGTACAGACGCTGACCACGCTTCAAGCGCAATGCATGCTGGAAGATCTCGATCCCGGCACCCGAACTTCCGGACACTATCGGTGTGTCCGCAGGCAGTAATTCTGACAAACAATCTGCGAGGAAATAGGTGCTGACCGGGCCTTCGTCGATCGTATGTTCGGGCAACAGTATCGGATATCGCGCTTTCCACTCGGCGCACCGCTTATGCCAGGCGGCGCGCGCCGGCTGCGGCGCGTTTTCAGTCGCACGAGTCAATTCCCCGATGAAGTCCTTGGCATCGCAACATATTCCCAGATCGAGATATTTGCTGAGTTTGGCGATCTCCGATGGGTCGATATCGACCATGACTTTCTTCGCAGCGCGCGCGAGGCGCTCCGGAGCATAGCCGGTAATGGTGAAATCCAAACGTGCCCCGATGACCAACAGAAAATCGGCGTTTTGCAGCGCAAAATTGACACCGCGCGCCGCAACGGTACCTGGCTTTCCAATCAGATGTTCTTCGTCGTGCGCGAACAGATCGATAGCCAGCCAGGTTAGCAAAACTGGCACCTTCAGTGAGCGCGAGAGAGAACGGAATGACTCCTGTGCGCCCGCCAGTCGCACCCCGTTGCCGGCGAGGATGATCGGACGCTCCGACTCGCGAAGCATTCGAAGAGCAAGAGCGACATCGCCGGATAGACCTTCCGGCAAATTGGCTTTTTTGGGCGTCCGGAAGCGCCGAAGACGAGTCTCATCAATCGTGGCAGCCTGTACATCCAGCGGAATGTCGATCCAAACGGGTCCAGGGCGCCCCGCTCGCGCCAGGTACACGGCCTTTTCCAAGTGAAAGCGAATATCGTTGGGATCCATGACCAATACCGCGTATTTGGTCATTTTTTTCACTACGCTGACGATGTCGACTTCCTGTACGCCCATTTGGCGTACTCCTGATTTGCCCTTGAGGTCCGGCCGCTTGACCTGGCCCGAAATAAATAGGCAGGGAGTCGAGTCGAGCCATGCCCCTGCAACTCCCGTGACGGCATTGGTGCCGCCCGGACCGGTGGTAAACAGCGCTACGCCCAGATTGCCCGTTGCTTTGGCGTAGGTTTCCGCGGCCATGGCACTCGCCTGCTCGTGCAAATTGCTGACGCAGGTAATACTCGTGCTCTGGCCAAGCGAATCGTTGAGATGCATGGCGCCGCCGCCAGGCACCATGAAAACGTGTCGAACGCCTTGTGCTTCTATGAATCGAATTACGTAGTCTGAAAGTTTCATTGCGATGTCGAACCAGCTCATTTGGCCGTGCGCGCGCGCAGGATCATTTCGACCAGTTGTCTCACCGCACCGTCGCCGCCGCTGCGGTCGAGAACTACGGCGACAGCTGCTTTGACGGCGGACTGCGCATTTGCCGGTGCCGCGCTCAAGCCCGCGATCTCAAGAGCGGATAAGTCGTTTAAGTCGTCGCCGATGAACGCAGTGCGCGCCAAAGGAATACCGGACAATTCGGCAAATTCGCGCAGAGCGGCGCCCTTGTCTTTACATCCCTTTGCAACGAAAGCTATGCCGATTTTCGCCGCGAATCGGGCGACAAGCGGACTATCCTCGCCCGAGATCAGGCCAAGCGCCAGTCCCGACTTACGCGCTCGCGAAAGCCCCATGACGTCCTCGAAGCAGAACCGCTTCGATTCCCCACCCGAATCGCTCCACTCGAATGTGCCGTCGGTGAGCACGCCATCGACGTCCATCGCCAATGCATCAATCGAGGCGAACCGATCAAAGTCCGACACGTCGCAATTTCTCCATAATGGGAACTTCCCGATCGAGCAACCGTTTGATTCCGTCGCCAAAAGAGGTTTCGACCAGCCGGATATCGCGCACCAGACGCTGCATGCCGTTCGGCTCGAGCGACGCAGCCTGATCGCTGCCCCACATGGCTCGGTCGAGGGTCAGGTGACGTTCGACCATCGTGGCTCCCAATGCCACGCTCGCTACCGACGAAGCGATTCCAGTTTCGTGCCCGGAGTACCCGATCGGAACATTGAAGCGCATGGCCAATGCCGGAATGACCTTGAGATTGAGCTCGTCATAACTCGCAGGGTAGGTGCTCGTCGCGTGCAATAGGATGAGATCCTGTTGGCCCAGCACTTCGACAGCGTGATCGATTTGCGCCATCGTGCTCATCCCTGTCGACAATATGACCGGCTTCCCCGCGGCGCGGATATGTCGCAACAGGCGGTCGTCGGTCAAGCTCGCCGATGCCACCTTGTGGCACGGCACGTCGAAGTCCTCGAGGAAATCGACCGATGCCTCATCCCAGGGCGATGCAAACCAGGTGATACCGGCATTTTTGCAGTGTGCATCTATCTCCTCGTATTGGTCCTTTCCGAGTTCAAGGGCGCGCTTCAACTCGCCGTTCGTGGTTCCAAACGGACTTTCGCGCGGACGATCAAGTTCGGCGGCGCCATACACGACGTCTACGGTGCGTTTTTGGAACTTCACCGCACTGCAGCCGGATGCGACGGCAACATCGATGAGTCTCTTGGCGATGTTCATGTCGCCGTTGTGGTTGATACCTATTTCGGCGACCACATAACAAGGACTGCCGACCCCGATCGTCTTTCCGGCGATTTGTACGCTCACTATTATCCCCTCGAACGATTTCGTAAATTCATGATGCCACTGACTCGGCGATGCTTGCACGGTACCAAGCCGCAGTTCGGGCGATCGCGGTCTCGAGAGAAACCTCGGGTATGAAACCCAGATCCGCCCTGAGCCGGCCCGTGTCGGGTACGTAGCGATCTGACGAAGCGGAAACAGCCCCCTCGACGACGACGCCGCGTCCCCCGACGACGCGATCGACGCAATTTGCCAGCTCTGCAATGCTGATTGCGGACTCGGACCCGACGTTGTACGGCTTTCCGACCGCACCCGCAACGAGAATGCTCAACAAGGCCCGCATCAAGTCGGTCATATATAAATATGAGCGCTGAGGGCGGCCATCGCTCTTGATGCGTATGGGGCGGCCGTGTACCGCGTCGGCGATGAAGTTGCCAATGGCGAAGTGCCTGTCGAAAGGCATGTGCGGGCCAACGAACGCAAAGCACCTGGCAATGCGAATTGGAACGCCCATTGTTGCCGCGATTGCGCCCAACAGTTCCGCACCCCGTTTGCCTTCGGCGTAAGCGCTCCTGGCAAGGGAGGGATCGGGTCCCCCGCACTCAGTCTCTGAGAATCCCGATTGCCCCGGGCAGGCCGGCCCGTAGACCGCGCCGGAGCTGAGCAGGAGAAGGCTCTTGCACTGCGAACCCGCAGCGGCAATGACGCGCCGGGTGCCGTCGAGGATAGTCTCGAAAAGCTGCAACTGCGCGACAGGCGTGGAGTCGACGCTCGTGTCGGCCGCTCCATGAATGACGTGCGTATAGCCGCTATCGTCGGGCTGCAGACCACGCACGTCCATTGTTATCCATCTGATGCGAGGATCTCCTCTAAAACCGGCGAACTTCTCGAGAAAACGGCCGGGATCGCGCGACATTGCGGAGATCTTGATCCCGAGTTCCAGCGCGTCGTCGGCGACACATAGTGCGTCGAGCAGCCAAAGACCGAACCAGCCGGTGGCGCCCGTAATAAGAATCGATCCGCCGGACAGCGGTTTGAACAGCACTTCATTCCCCAGAATCAAACGCCGCAACTCGTCGCTGTCGAGCCCAGAGCGCGAAAAACCCCTTTGGATTTGCGTCGCCATTAGATCAAACCCAGCCTCTCTTCCAATGCTTTGCAGAGCATATGCCCGATCGTGATATGCATTTCCTGGATTCTTGCGGTCACGGATGTGGGAATTACGATAAGCGCATCGCAAGCATCGCACATGGCCCCGCCCGTGCCGCCGGACAGCCCTACGGTCTGCATCTCCATGGCCCGCGCCCGTCGCAGCGCGTTTAGCACATTAGCGCTTCTGCCCGAAGTGGAAATACCAAATGCAACGTCCCCTTTTCGGCCGATCGCCTCGATCTGTCGTTCAAATACCGCATCGTAACCCAAGTCGTTTGCACACGCGGTCAGCGTCGACGTATCCGAGGTCAAAGCGACGGCTGCAATCGGACGGCGATCGTTCTTATACCTAACTACCAGTTCGGCCACGATGTGCTGTGCATCGGACGCGCTTCCCCCGTTTCCGAACAACAAGAGCTTGCCGCCGCGGCGCGAACACGCTTCCAAAATCGCCATGACGTCGCAAAATGACTGTCGCAGCCCATGCGCGGTCGCTTCGACAGTTTGACGATGATCTTCGAATTCCTTGCGCCACACTTCTTCGTTCAACTGATCCGCGCTCGCATCTAATTTATTTTTGCCGAACATGGTTGAGACCCTTTTTCTCTATATCCGCCTATATTCCAACGATGACGCAAGGCCTGCGCTAGACCGGACGCGGCGCCAGCAGCGGCGTGTTCGGAGTCAATTTGGCTCGCAGATATGCCAACACCGGTCGCTCGACATATACATAAACGCAGATAGCTGCGAGCGCCGCAGCAAGCATCAACGCGACAATCGATAGGGCCAGCCCTCCCGTCCCCATTGCCGCAGGGTCGAGGATCAGGCGAATGGCGCCGTAAACGATGTAGGGATGGATGAGGTACAAAACGTAGGACGAGTCGCCGAGCAATAAAACCCAGCCGTTCCGTGCCGCGAGTCCGCATTTCCTCTCCAGTAGAACCGCCGCCAGGACAAGAGCCGCAGCAGGAATTCCCGCCCATAGAGCGCGCTCGCCATGGCCGAAGTGTTCCTGCAGCGGAAGACAAGCCGCCGCGACGATCGATGCGATCACAAGAGACGAGCGCAGCGGGACTGAAAGCCATAATGCGGGGCCGGCGCGGGACAGTGCCTTCGCCGTGTAGTACACGATCACGCCCAGACAGAACTCGTACACTATGGGATCTGCATAGAACAGCACGGATTTGTCTTCGATGCTCAGGAATCGAATAGCCGCCACGCCAAGCACGATGAAAAAGCAGGCCACCACGGGCGCAAAGCGCAGCGTGAATATCAAGGCTATGGTGAATAGGAAGTAGAAATACATCTCGTAATTCAAGGTCCAGCCGAGAGCGAGTGTCGGCTGCAGCATTCCGAAGCGGTTTGGATACGGCAAGAAAACCAGAGAGCGGAGAAGGTGGGGCAAGCTCGCGGAGGCGCTTTGAATCATCGTCGGCGCAATCCATGCGATCGCGAATGTCCCTAGAGTGGCAAACCAATACAACGGCAGTATCCGGATGCAGCGCCTTAGAAAGAATTTGCCGGCCGGCATGTTTCCGGCATAGGACATCGTAAAACCGCTTATCACGAAGAATAAATCGACACCATAGTTTCCGAACCCAATGCCGAGATTCAATCCCGCGTCGGAGACGATGTGCAGATACACAACGCTCAAGGCGGCGAATGCACGCAGCAATTGAAGATTGCAAATCACTTTTTGTTCCGGCGCCTCACGCGCTTTGTCCGAAGAACTCGATGATCTTGTCGGCTGAATAATCGAGCATTGCCGCGCTCAGACCCGGGTAGAGGCCGATCCAAAAAGTATCCCTCATCACCCGGTCGGTGTTTTCGAGCGTGCCGCTGACGCGATGCGGGCGTGCGCGGAAATAGGGTTGGCGCGTGAGGTTCCCGCCAAACAGCAACCGCGTGCCGATCTTGTGCTTCTCGAGAAATGCAGTCAACTGTTCGCGGGTTTGCGTCGCGTCGGGCATAAACGTAAGGGCGAACCCAAACCAGGAGGGGTCGCCATGGGCTGTTGCCTCCGGTAAAAGCAGGCGATCTCGCAGCATCGAAAGCCGGTCGTGCAAATGCCGAAAATTTCGCCGACGCGCTTCGATAAATCCATCCAAGCGGTCCAATTGCGCGAGACCGACAGCGGCCTGCATGTCGGTAATCTTGAGGTTGTAGCCCAGATGCGAGTAAGTATATTTGTGGTCATAGCCCGCGGGCATTTCGCCTAACTGCCACTTGAAGCGCTTCCCGCAGGTGTTATCCTTTCCCGGTGCGCAGTAGCAGTCGCGCCCCCAATCGCGGATCGACTCCATGGCCCGCTTCAAATGATCGTCGTCAGTGAAAACCGCGCCGCCCTCGCCCATCGTGATGTGGTGCGCCGGATAGAAGCTCAACGTACCGATGTGGCCGAACGTGCCGACCTTTTGCTCGCGGTACGTCGTACCGAGCGCATCGCAGCAGTCCTCGATTACCCAAAGATCGTGCCTGCGTGCAACGTCCATGATGGCATCGAGGTCGAACGGATTACCGAGCGTGTGTGCGATCATAATCGCACGAGTGCGCGACGATACTGCGGCCTCAATGCGCTCGGGGTCGATGTTATAGGTCGGCAGCGTCACGTCCACAAAAACCGGTACGAGTCCGTTCTGCAGTGCCGGGTTGACGGTCGTCGGAAATCCAGCCGCAACCGTTATGACCTCGTCGCCGGGCCGCAGCGCCCGGTCGCCGAGCAAGTGCGAAGTCAACGCAGTCATGGCAAGAAGATTCGCCGATGAGCCCGAGTTGGTGGTGCGCACATGTCTGCGTCCTAGGTATGCGCTGAGTTTGCGTTCAAACGCATCGTTGAAGCGGCCCGTGGTCAACCACCCGTCCAGGGAGGATTCGACGAGCAACTCGAGCTCACGGGCTCCGATGACCTTCCCAGCCGGGGGAACAGGCGTTCGCCCGGGAATGAAAGTCGGTGCGCGGTGGATGAGATCCGCATAGGTCCGCGCTTCATGCGTGCATAGTGTGCGATGCACACGGCCGAGCGCAGTAGTCTTGAGCGATCCGATAACCTCGGCCTCATCGACACACTGCCAACCCGCGCGATCAAGCCGAAGCCAGCCTTCCTTTCCGCCGGATGTAAAGTCGCCCGCCTCAATCATAAGACCCAAGCCCTGGCCCCGTTCGCCCGGCTGGACGAGCGGAGCGATGCGCAGGTAGCCTTCGGCGTCGGGCGCGCTGAGCGCCAGCAACAGCAGCTCACTTCTTCCTTCGCGGGCGCGCAGAAGATTCCCGGCGAGGACTCTCATTGAGGCGGTGGACGAATGCGCATGGGATTTAATTTGGGACACGATTACTCCGAAATCATCGCGGATTTCCGCCCCACATGAGGTCAAACGCCGGGTTGTCGCAGGATTCCGGGCCCTGTGGACCCAAGTCGAGCCGATGCGGCCGGCGCAATAAATGCGTGATCGCTTCCCCCCGGATTCGGGCGACATAGTGAGGCGCGAAAATTCCGCAGCTCGCGCCAATCAGCGTAGCTCGCGTGTTGATCGGCCACGCGGGGAGCATTGCCGCTCTTGCAAACTCCGCAATCGGAGTCATGGCGCCTACGAGAAGCAAGGCGCCGAGGAGTGCCTTCTTGCGGAGAGTACGCTGGTCGCAATGCCGATCGCCCAACGCAAGACATGCGCCAATGGCCAGTACAGCGAGGCTTGGGATGGAGGCACGCATCACGAGATCATTTCCTGGGCCCAAGTAGGCAAGAGGCAGTAAAGCTAGAATCACCAGGGCGAGAATCACGTCGCTCGACGGGCGAATGGCGAGGATGGCCATTCCGATGAACGCCGCCTCGAGCAGGAAGAATTGCGCCTGGCGAAGCAAGTCCATAGCCGTGTCGCCGATGGATTCATTGCCCACCGCCAGTCCTTTGCGGATGTTGCTCGCATCGAGGCCGATGTAGGCAGCAATCACCAATCCCACGATGAACGCCGGAGCCCACACCAGAGGATGCAAGAGCCGCAACGAACGATCCCGAAACATACCTGCACCCACCTTCCATAGTACGAATGGCGCAACCCCTATGACCGTAAGTGGCGACCAAAGCGCAGCCGCAACCACCAAAATCGGAAGCACGGATTCGAACGGACTGCGGCGGTTGTCCCGATACAGCAGTCCGATCATCAGCCAACCGCCGAGCGCGTGATTGGGAACCCAAAATAATTGAGTCGTCATCGACGAATATTGATAGGTTCCAGCCCACCATTCCAGATGCGTGGTGATATCCCAATCGCTGCGAAAGCGCGGCCCATCGTTCAACAAGCTGCCCACGATGTCCAAGCCGCTGAAGAGCACGATGACGCCCGCCGCCAGCAGCGCAATGCTCCACCGCGAAGGCGTCAGAGACAGTACTTGAAGCAGGAATAGTGTGGCGCCGATCCCGGTCCAGACGGCCAAAGCGGCATGCGCCGCGGAAAGACCCATTGCCTTGCCGACGAGGGCCGCCGGCAGGTAGTAGGCGATGGAGGTTCGGAGCAAAGTCTCGTGTCCGTCCAGCAGGCCATAGCCCACCGGCCACGGCGAGGCGACCAAGTCATGCAGTACCGCGTCTCGGATATGCCAGTCGGCGTTGGCAAAGGCCAGATGATCGGTACCACCGAATATCGTCCATCCGCATCCAACTGCCACGGCAATGCCCACTTGAAGTGGCGCGACCGGCAATCGGGTACCTTGAACCGACTGCTTCGAGATCAAGGGCAGCAGCGCATACGCGGTGCATGCGATCAAGGGCAGCGCCGCCCACCACTCGAACCAACAGCCAAGGAAGATCAGAAGGGGAAGAGCCAGGTATCCCATCGCTGCCCGATCCAGCGGATCGAGCGGTAACACCGGCTCGGATTGAAGGCCAATAGGGCTGAACATGGCCCGAAAATTACCAGATTATGTCGCGCCGTGCCGTGCATGGGTCTCGGAGCAACAGGCGAAACAGCCGCTTTAAATCCGTAATTGTAAGCGCCGGCGTGAATCAGCCAACACTTTCACGGCGCAATATCGTTAATGCCGCTGAGGCCGAGCGCAAAGGCGGATTCGAGGGGAGTTTTGCGCGCAAATACCGGCAACGGCACCGACCGGCAGATATCTGCAAGTCGGTCGTCCGTGAGTTCGTCGCGGATCAACAGGAAACCTGCGCCGCCGGCCGCGGCGGCGATGGCTTGCCCCCGATTGGAACAAAAAACACCCCTCAGTCTACCGTCGGTCGATACTTTCCCGTTGCCGGGAGGAGGACCCTCGACGCCCGCAGCGCCCAGGTGATAGAAGGGTGTCGCCCGGAGAGTCAGCCGCGCCGGCAGGCGCAGTGCCGCGACGATGGGCCCGTCGGCCGGCAGGAGCTGCACCGTGGCCAATTCGTCCAACGTGCACCACTGCAAGGCCTGGCCGTCGAGTCCCCGCGGTTCGCCTTTGTAATTCCTGATGACCCAAATATCCAGAAGGACGTCACATGAAGGGTAGGAGTGGCGGACGCGAATCAGAGGCCGTGCGGTTTCCGTGGCAATGGCAATACCGAGTTCTTCCTGCAGCTCGCGCGCGAGGCCCGCCAAGCGTTCTTCCCCCGGCTCGAGCTTTCCCCCAGGGAACTCCCAACCGTCCGCCATATGCTTGCCCGGCGGCCTCTGCGCGATCAGCACACGCTCCTTGGCGTCGATCACCACGCCGGCGACGACATGGATCGCCTGCTTGGGGCTTTCGGAGGTCAACCGTTGGCTTGCTGCAGAGTGCCGTGGCAATGCTTGAATTTGCGGCCGGAACCGCAAGGACAGGGTTCATTGCGCCCGACCTTCGGCATCTGGCGCACGAAAGGTGCCGCAGAGGGAGCGTCCGAGCGCGGATCGATCTCCATGACATTGCCGCCCGGGCTCGCTGGACCGCCGCCACCCAAATCGCCGGGACCGGGCATGACCTGAATCGGCGAAATGGCTTCGGCATGCTGCGCCTGCAGCGCTCGCGCAAGTCTCTGCTGCCGTTCCAGTTCCTCGCGCTCGATCTCTGCCTGGCTGCGCACCTGAATCTTCGACACGGTGGTCACCGTGTCGAACTTGATGCGATCCAACATTGCCGAAAACAACTCGAAAGCCTCGCGTTTGTATTCCTGCTTCGGATTCTTTTGCGCATAGCTGCGCAGGAAAATGCCCTGGCGCATGTAATCCATTGCAGCCAGATGCTCGCGCCAGTGCTGGTCGAGAGTGCGCAGCATCACCTCTTTCTCGATGTAGCGCATGACCTCCACGCCGACATTGGTCTCCTTGAGCGTATAGGCCTCTTCGAGGGCCGCGATGATTTTGCTGCGCAGGCCGGTGCCGTCGCCCGCTTCCTCTTCCTTCGCCCAGGCGTCGACCGGCAGCAATGGACCGAAATCCCGCTCGATCGCCTGCCCCAGCCCCGCGACGTCCCACTGTTCTTCGGGCGTGCCGCCGGGCACGTATTGATCGACCAGCTGCGCCACCACGTCCTCGCGGATGCCCTTGACCGCCTCGGCGACATCCTCCGCGCTCATGAGATCGGTGCGCTGCTGGTAGATCACCCGCCGCTGATCGTTGGCGACGTCGTCGTATTCCAGCAATTGCTTGCGGGCGTCGAAGTTCTGCTGCTCGACCCGCCGCTGCGCCCGCTCGATTTGCCGGGTCAACATGCCGCTTTCGATCGCTTCTCCGGCCTTCATACCGACCCGGGTCATGAGCGCCTTCATGCGCGTCGGATCGCCGAAAATGCGCATGAGATTGTCTTCGAGCGACAGATAAAACCGGCTGGATCCCGGATCGCCTTGGCGGCCGGACCGGCCGCGCAATTGATTGTCGATGCGCCGTGACTCATGGCGCTCGGTTCCAACGATGTGCAAGCCGCCGGCGGCCACCACTTGTTCGTGCCGTATCCGCCAGTCGTCGTGAATCTGCTTGAGTTCGGTCTCGTTGGGATTCTCGACGGCGTCGATCTGGGTCTGCGGACTGCCGCCGAGCACGATGTCCGTGCCGCGGCCTGCCATATTGGTGGCAATCGTGATCGCGCCGGGCCGGCCGGCCTCGGCAACGATGTGCGCCTCGCGCTCATGCTGCTTGGCGTTGAGGACCTCGTGCGGAATCTTCGCGCCCTGCAGCAGCTTGGCGAGCCGTTCCGAAGTCTCGATCGACGTCGTGCCGACCAGCACCGGTTGGCCGCGCTTCACGCAATCCTCGATGTCCTCGAGGATTGCCTGAAACTTATCCTGCTCCGAGAGAAACACCAGATCGGACTTGTCCTTTCGGATCATCGGCTTGTGGGTGGGGATCACCACCACTTCCAGGCCGTAGATCTGCTGGAACTCGAAGGCCTCCGTATCCGCGGTGCCCGTCATCCCCGACAGTTTCGAGTACAAGCGGAAATAATTCTGGAAGGTGATGGACGCGACGGTCTGATTCTCTTCGCGGACCTTGACGCCTTCCTTCGCTTCGACCGCCTGGTGCAGGCCGTCGGACCAGCGCCGCCCCTGCATGGTGCGGCCCGTGAATTCATCGACGATGATCACTTCGCCCTGCCGCACGATGTACTCGACGTCGCGCTTGTACAGCGCGTGCGCGCGCAGCGCCGCATTCAAATGATGCATGAGCCGGATATTGGTGGCGTCGTACAGGCTTTCCCCGTCCCGCAGCAGCCCGATCTCCGCCATCAGCTCCTCGACCTTTTGATGGCCGTCTTCGGTCAGTGTCGCCTGCTTGGTCTTTTCATCCACGGCGTAATCGCCCGGACCGTCTTCGGCCTTCTGCCGGATCAATCGGGGAATCAGCGCGTTGATCTTGATGTAGAGCTCGGTGCTTTCCTCGGCCGGCCCGGAGATGATCAACGGCGTACGCGCTTCGTCGATCAGGATCGAATCGACTTCGTCGATGATGGCGAACGACAGCTTGCGCTGTACGCGGTCCTCCAGCCGGAATGCCAGATTGTCGCGCAGGTAGTCGAAGCCGAACTCGTTGTTCGTTCCATAGGTGATGTCGCAGGCATAAGCCGCGCGCTTCTCATCCGGGGACTGCGCGTTCTTGATGACGCCCACATCCAGACCCAAAAAGCGGAATACCGGACCCATCCACTCCGAGTCGCGCTGCGCCAGATATTCGTTCACCGTGACGACGTGGACACCCTCGCCGCTGAGGGCATTCAGGTACGCCGGCAGGGTCGACATGAGCGTCTTACCCTCGCCGGTGCGCATTTCCGCGATCTTGCCGGCGTGCAGCGCCAGGCCGCCGATCAATTGCACGTCGAAGTGGCGCATGCCGAGTTTGCGGCGCGATGCCTCGCGCACCAGCGCGAACGCCTCGGGAACCAGATCCTTCAGCGGGGTGCCGGACGCGAAACGCGCCTTCAGTTCCTGCGTCTTGGCGGGAAATTGCTCATCGGTCAGGGCGCCGATGCTTGCCTCGAGGCCGTTCACCGCGGCCACGGCGCGGCTCAGCTCCTTCACCAGGCGCTGGTTACGGCTGCCAAATACTTGCGTCAGAAGCTTCCACACGCGAGGGAGTCCTTGAGAAAACTGGGTATTGTACGGATAGACCGAAGGAGCGGGAAATCGTTTCCAATCAGCCGCGGGGCTTAACGATCTTCTCCGATGAACCGCAAGGGATCGACCTGGGTGCCGTTTTTCAGCACCTCGAAATGCAGGTGGGGACCGGTCGATCGGCCGGTCGATCCCATCAGGGCAACCCCTTGGCCCTTTCGAACCATGTCGCCCTGCTTCACCAGGACTTTCTCATTGTGGCAGTAGCGTGTCGCCAATCCGTTGCCATGATTGATCTCGACCATTTGGCCGAAGCCCGGCCGTTCACCCGAAAATGTCACCAGACCCGCGGCGACCGATGTGACCTTGGTGCCCTCGGGACCGGCGAAATCAAGCCCTTTGTGCACGGCGGTATATCCGGTGAAAGGATCAGCCCGCTGGCCAAAGTATGAAGAAATCCACCCGTCTTGGACCGGCCGGCCTTCCGGATAGACTTGCTTGTTGAGTTCCCGGGTCAGAATCAGGTTTTCGAGCACCCCGAGCTGTTGCTCGCGGCTGGATAATTGGGTTTGCAGCTCATCGACCATGGCCGAGAGACTGGGAACCTGCGCCGGCTGGCCGTCCACGCCGCTCTCGGAGCCTCCCAATGCCGGGGGGTTGCCGAAGTCGAATTCTCCGTCATCGAGGTTGGCCATGCGGGTCAGTCGTTTACCCAGGGCGTTGACCCGGATGACATTGGCATTCATCTGTCCCACGCGCATGGCCAAGGCGTTGACCTTCTCCTGCAGCACCCGCTTGACGTCTTCGAGTTGCGCCTGCTGGCGCAGCAGGTCGGCTGACCAGTTCCCCAGTTGATTGATGGGATTCGCGGCGCCGTGGCGTGTTCCCAGGCCCACCCCGACCGAAAAAGCACCGCCGACGATGCCGAGCACCAAAAGGACGGCCGCCGTCACGACAACGGGATGACGCAGGTCAAATTGTTTTACTCGGCCCGACCTGCGGCCGACAAAAATGACATTCATACGGATTACTCTTCCAACGCCGTCATCGTGATGAACCGGTGCATTATGTCCTATAGGAAGATCGAGACTATGCGCCGAGCGGTGGGCGTAGACTATGCAGAAAATCGTCGTAAAACAAGGATTTCCGCACGCTTTGCCCATGCCGACCACCCTGTCATACTGCTGCCGTAATGCAAAACCCTAAGAGTCTCAGGGACTTATTGTCGGGAGCTGGAAAGAACCTTACCGCTCTGAAATCGCGCTCGAAAGAACGCTCGTGGGTCGTCGAGCAGGTTCGCAGCGCCCTACCCTCCCGGCTCGCCGCTGCAGTCGCCAGCGCGGGTGTGGAAGGTCAGCGGCTGACGATAGGAGTGGTGGGTGCCGTTTGGGCGTCTCGGATCCGATATTTCACCGACACGGTGCGTAAGCGATTGACCCTATCCTTGGGGGTCGAGATTCTCAGCGTGCGGATTCGGGTCGTACCGCCGCACGCTGGCGCGCCGCTTCCGTAAGACCTTCTTCATGCCGGCCTCAACCTCTCTCGACGCCGAGCCGCCGGCCGCGGCGAATTCCGGTCTCTTCGACTCGCGATTGGAAGCGGCGTTGCTGCTCATGCTCTGCGTCATCACCTGGTGCCTGTCGCACGGCTATCTGGGAATATTCCACGATGCAGGGCTTTATGCACTGCAGGCACTTGCCCGCTTGGACCCTTCCTCCGTCGGCAAGGACGTATTTCTCCGTTTCGGCTCGCAGGATCGATTGACGCTTTTCAGCCCGGTCTATGCGGCGGCGGCCGCCCGGTGGGGAATCGAATCGGCCGCGGCATGGCTGACATTCGCCTTTCAAATGGCATTCTTCGCCGCCGCCTGGAGCCTGGCGCGCGCGGTCATGCCCAAAAGATGGGCCTGGTATGCCCTTGCGATTCTGGTCGCGATCCCGGGCGACTACGGCATCGATCGGATTTTCGCCTGTGTGGAGCAATTTTTCACGCCGCGTATGGCGGCGGAAGCGCTGGTTCTCGCCGGATTGGCCGCCGCCTTGAACGCCCGCCGCCTGCTGTGCTTGACGCTCATCGTCGCCGCGGCGCTGATCCACCCCATCATGGCCGCCGCTGGTATCGCGGCTCTGCTGATCATGTTCGTCGCCATTCCCCGTCCACGCCTTGCCGCATCTGCCTTTGCCGTCTTCGTCGTTTGCTGGACGGCTGCGGCCCTGGCATTCCCGACCGGTATTGCGGGAAGGTTCGACGATGACTGGTTCCGGCTGGTCATGAATCGCAGCCCATACCTGTTCGTTTCGAATTGGCAATTGGACGATTGGGCGCGGGTCGCGGTGACGACGGCGACGCTGATGACGGGACTCAGCGCGAAACTCGGCGCGCGCCCGCGCTCGTTGTGCCTGGCGGCATTGCTGACGCTAGTTGCCGGGCTGATGCTGACCTTCATTGCCTGCGATGAACTGCGCCTCATCTTATTTACCCAGCTCCAACCGTGGCGTTGGCAGTGGCTTGCCGTCGTCACGTCGGCGCTTCTGCTGCCGATGATTTTGCGCGCAAGCTGGCTGTCGGGAATGAGCGGACGAACGACGTCTCTCGTTCTGGTGGCCGCCTGGGTATTCGGTGCAAACGGCTTTGCGCTGGCGGCGTCGCTGGCCGCCGTCGGCTCGATAGTAGGGTGCCCGCGCCTGGCGAGAAATGAGGTTCGCTGGGTGTATTGGGGAGCTTGCGGAATGGTCGCTATCGCCCTCATTTGGCGAGCGGCTTCCGACTTGCAATTCACCGAATCATACTATTTCGATCCCAGAATCCCCGGGTGGTTGCGCCGCGCCATGAGCTTCGCGCATGACGGAGTCGCGCCCTTGGCATGTATTGCTCTGGTGGGATGGCTAACCCACCGGCCGCGCGCGCAGCCTGTATCCGTGTTGGCCGCGGCGCTGGCGGCGGCAGCAATCGCTGCGCTGCTCCCTCAAACCTGGACGAGATGGTCCGCGCGCGAATTTCCTCCGCAACGCGTTGCGCTCTTCGCGCCGCTTCGAGACTTCATTCCGGAAGGAGCCAACGTATTCTGGCCCGACTCGCCTGTCGCGGCTTGGCTGCTTCTGCACCGGCCAAGCTACCTCTCGGTACTGCAAACCTCAGGATTGGTTTTCTCGCGCGAAGCCGCGATGGAGATGCAGCAGCGCGCGCTCTCCTTGGCCGCGATCATTCCACCAGAATCATTTATGGGTTGGAAGACCGGATTCGGTCAGGAACTTTCTTTGCGGCAACAGCAAGGTGCCTGCCTGCTGGGTGTGTTCGGGTTCCTCATGACCAGCACCGACCTGGGCGTCGCGCCCGTCGCGGTCGTACAAGGAAAGACATTGGCGGCGGCGCACGATCTGCGCCTGTATCGTTGCCCCATCTTGCCGGCCGAACGAGATCTCTAGGCGCGGGCCGCCGCGGCCGCCACGTAGGAAATCGGCGCGTCGGCCAAGCTTTCAAAAGTCACTTCCTGCCACGCGCTCTTGCGGCTGATGAGAGTCCGCAGCAATTTATTGTTGAGCCCGTGGCCGGATTTGTAGCCGCTGAATTCACCGATGAGGCTGTGTCCCAGCAGATACAAATCGCCGATGGCATCGAGGATCTTGTGCTTCACGAATTCATCTTCGTAGCGCAGGCCGTCTTCATTCAACACGCGGTAGTCGTCGAGCACGATGGCGTTGTCCATATTTCCGCCGAGTGCGAGATTGCGCGCCCGCAGGCTTTCCAAATCGCGCATGAAGCCGAACGTGCGCGCGCGGCTGACCTCGCGCAGGAACGAGGTCGTCGAAAAATCCATGGAGGCGACCTGCGAATGTTTCTTGAACGTCGGGTGGTTGAATTCGATTTCGAAGTTCACCTTGAAGCCGTCGTACGGGTCGAAGCGCGCCCATTTGTCGCCGTCGTCGACCTGCAGGCTTTCCAAGATGCGTGTGAACCGCTTGGGAGCCTTTTGCTCCTCGATGCCGGCCGACTGCAAAAGGAACACGAACGGCCCCGCGCTGCCGTCCATGATGGGAACTTCGCCCGAGCTGACCTCGACCAGGGCGTTGTCGATGCCCAGTCCCGCCAGGGCCGAGAGCAGATGCTCGACGGTGGAGACTTTTACATCGCCCTTGTGCAGGGTCGTGCCCATGGTCGTGTCGCCGACGTTCTCGGCATGGGCCTTGATGTCCACGGGATGATCCAGATCGGTGCGGCGAAAAACGATGCCCGTGTCCGGAAGAGCCGGCCGCAGGGTCATCAATACCTTTTTCCCCGTGTGCAAGCCGACCCCGGTGGCACGAATCGAATTCTTGAGTGTTCGCTGATTGAGCATCTAAGTGCAAACCGATCTATGTTAAGAGGTAAAGGTACCACACGCTGCCGGGGTCTCAGAACTCAAAGCTTGGACTCCGGCGGCACGGGAAAATTCTTAGGGCGACTCGATTCGCGCCAATAGCGCCTTATAGTCCGGCGAAGGATAGAGGCTGACGGCAATCCTAGCCTGCCTGGCCGCTTGCTCCTTATCCCCCGTCTCCAGCAGAACTTTGGCCAAATTGTAATGAGCCACGTGCGATAGAGGCCGAACTTCGATGGCGCGCCGGTAATCCTGCGCTGCTTCCGTGTAGTCCCCGCGAGCGATGGCAGTATAGCCAAGCGCCTCGAAGATAGGACCGTTGTGCGGTTGTTCGCCGGCGATGCGCTCGGCCAGTGCCCGAGCTTCGGAGATTTTGCCCATATTGATGTATCCCCAGACGATGTGATCCCATCGGATGGGAGAGGGTGGGTTGGCGCTGCCGAGTGCAATTGAAACAGCGCCGATCGATCCTGCAATGGCGGTGAATACCATCACCTGCCGCTTGCGCCGCCGGGCGATCGCTGCTGCGATGCGGTCGATCCAAATTCCCGAACACAGAGCCAAAATCGCCATCGCGTGGAATCGAAAACGGTCCTCCGCAAAGAAAACTGCCACGGTCAGCAATGCAACGAGAATGGGCGTTGCGACGAGGGGCCAGCGGCGGTCTTCGACCCCGAGCCAAATCAGTCCCGCAAAACCCATGGCGAGAAGCCAAGCCGCAGGCGGCGGAATCCAGCGAAGCACCTGTGAATACATCCGTTCTTCCGTCAAGGAACGATTGATGGGGATTTCGGTCGCGGAGAAAAATTCCAGCGTCTTTCTCCACATATCCCCGAATACCAAACGCGGATTGTGCGCGATGAAGCCGAGCGCCTCGGCCTTCCAATAGCGATCCACCTGCGGCGGAGTGAGCGAACGGCCCTCTCTTTTGCCTGCTTCAGCGGCATAACCCCGCCAAATCTCGCTCGGACTCAGGTAATCCACGAACGAGGGCACCCAGATCGCGGAGCCGGGATTCTGCTCGTTGTACAGTTGATGCAAGACGATCCCCCCGTTGTGCGGCAGGGGTGAAAAACTGCCATAGGCGTGGTGATTCCGCGCCGCCCACGGCAGCAAAGCGATTGCCGTGCCGCAGACGATGAGGGCGGATTTTCGCATCCAGTTCGCGAGCGGCCGCCTCCCCGGGCGGGTATCGAACCCCGGAAGCAGCAGCGCCATGAAGGCCATCAGCACTAGAGTCGATCGTAGTGCGATGCCGACGCCGCAGTACAGGCCGAATGCCAGCCACGCGAGTTTGCGCTCCGATCGGATGACCGCGAGCGCCCCCGCCACCCACCAGGTCACGAAGGCCGTCACCCAGACCTCTTTGAGCAGCGTCGTGCAGAACATGATGGCGACGGTGGCCGCCCCGTAGAGAAGCGCGCCGTAGAGTCCCGCGCGCGGCCGGCCCAACTGACGGCCTATGGTCAATATCCCAAAGGCAGTGAAGGTATCCAGCAGGCACTGCAGCGCATAAACCGCAGCGACACTGACCCCGGTGATCTTGAATATGGCGCCCAGCAGATAGCCGTAGGCCGGGTCCATGAAGGTGAATTCCGCGGTGTATTGTCCGTGGCCCGACGCCACTGCCTGGCCGAAGCGCAGGTAGTAATCCTCATCCGGACCCGGTTGATAGGTCAGCGGACTCAGCATGGCGCTCGAGAAATGCGCAAGCCTCAAGGCCAGGACGAACGCCAAAGCGGCAAATACCACCAAGGGCTTGAGGCGCAGTGGACTCGACCGTTCGGAGCTTCCGGCAAGCATTCGAATCCTTCAGCCCAAACCGGCGCCCCAAAGACCTGATCTTCGCGGGCGCCAAAGCCTGGAATGTACTACTCGATCCTCAGTCCGCCTGGCGCCGCAAGAACGCCGGTATATCCAGCAAATCCTCCGAATCGACGTCCGGCCGCAAACCGTCGCCCACGGCGCGCTGCCGTTGCACCGTCGGCTTGTCCAGCATGGCGTAATCCGTGGGCGCCATCGGCGATTTCGGACGTACCATCCGCATCGTCAGAGGCGGAGCGATGGCCGCAGCGGCCGCCGCCTGCATGGGTGCGGGCCGCGCCGTCGCAACCGGCTTCCCTAAGCCCGTGGCAACCACCGTGACCCGGATCTGATTGGCCATGTCCGGGTCGATCACCGTGCCCACCACCACCGTGGCGTCATCGGAAGCGAATTGCTTGATGACATTGCCGACTTCCTGGAATTCGCCGATGGACAGGTCCATGCCCGCGGTGACGTTGACCAGGATGCCCTGCGCGCCCGACAAATTGATGTCCTCGAGCAGCGGACTGGAGATCGCCGCCTCGGCCGCCTCGCGGGCACGGTCGTCGCCCGCCGCGCTTCCCGACCCCATCATGGCCATGCCGGTCTCCGACATGACGGTGCGCACGTCGGCGAAATCCACGTTGATGAGCCCGGGCCGCGTGATGAGCTCCGCGATCCCTTGCACAGCGCCCTGCAGCACGGTGTTGGCCGCCTTGAAGGCGTCGAGCAGAGTGGTGCTGCTGCCCAGCACCGACAGCAGCTTCTGGTTCGGAATGGTGATCAGGGAGTCCACATACTTGGACAATTCCAGCATGCCTTGATCGGCCACTCGGGAGCGCTTGTTGCCTTCCATCTCGAACGGCTTGGTGACGACCGCCACGGTCAATATCCCCAGCTCCTTGGCGACCTGCGCCACCACCGGAGCCGCGCCCGTGCCGGTTCCGCCGCCCATGCCGGCCGTGATGAACAGCATGTCGCACCCTTCGATGAGCTCGATGATGCGGTCGCGATCTTCCATCGCCGCCTGGCGGCCGACCTCGGGATCGGCGCCGGCGCCCAAACCCTTGGTGATGTTGCAGCCGATCTGCAGGGCGGTGCGCACCTTGGAGTGCTTGAGCGCCTGCGCATCGGTGTTGATGCAGATGAAATCCACGCCCTCGAGGCCGGCCTGGACCATGTGCGAGACGGCATTGCCGCCGCCGCCGCCCACGCCCAGCACCTTGATGACGGCGCTTTGACTGTAAGAATCCATCAGTTCGAACATTCCAGTTCTCCTTCGATTGTTTTCAAAAATTGCCCTGAAACCAGGCCTTCATTCGCTCGAAAATATTCTTCATGCCGCCCGCGAGCAGCGGCGCTTCACTTCGTTGCACATCGAGATTGCTCTTGGCGTAGAGCAAGAGCCCGACGCCCGTCGCATGAATCGGGTTGCTCACGACGTCCACCAGGCCGCTGACGTACTGCGGCACGCCGAGACGCACCGGCATGTGGAACACCTCTTCGGCCAGCTCAATCGCGCCCTCCATCTTGGAGCTGCCGCCCGTGAGCACGATGCCGGTCGCCACCTGCTCCTCGAGCCCGGCGCGGCGCAGCTCATCGCGGATCAAGCCGAACAATTCCTCGTAGCGCGGCTCGACGATCTCCACCAGCGTCTGTCGGGCGAGCCGCCGCGGCGGCCGGTCGCCCACGCTCGGCACTTCGATGGTTTCGTCCGGATTCGCCAGCTGCGACAGCGCGCAGGCGTACTTGATCTTGATGTCCTCGGCGTACTGCGTCGGCGTGCGCATGGATACGGCGATGTCGTTGGTGACCTGATCTCCGGCGATCGGGATCACGGCGGTGTGGCGGATCGCGCCGCCGCCGAAAACCGCGATGTCGGTGGTGCCGCCGCCGATGTCGACCACGCATACGCCGAGATCCTTTTCATCCTCGGTCAGCACCGCATAGCTCGAGGCGAGCTGCTCCAGGACGATGTCGTCGACGGCGAGGCCGCAGCGCTGCACGCATTTGACGATGTTCTGAGCCGCGCTGTCGGCGCCGGTGACGATGTGCACCTTCGCCTCCAGGCGCACTCCGGACATGCCGATGGGGTCGCGGATGCCCTCCTGGCTGTCGATGATGTATTCCTGCGGCAGCACGTGGAGGATCTTCTGATCGGCCGGAATGGCGACCGCCTTGGCCGCATCGATCACGCGTTCCACGTCGCCCTGCACGACTTCCTTGTCCTTGATGGCGACGATGCCGTGCGAATTGAGGCTGCGGACATGGCTGCCGGCGATCCCGGCGTACACCGAATGGATCTCGCAGCCCGCCATCAATTCCGCTTCTTCCACGGCGCGCTGAATGGACTGCACGGTGGACTCGATGTTCACCACCACGCCTTTTTTCAAGCCGCGCGAAGGGTGGCTGCCGATGCCGATGATTTCGAGCGCGCCGTCGGCCTTGATCTCGCCGACGATGGCGACGACTTTGCTGGTGCCTATGTCCAGGCCCACCAGTAGATTCCGATCAGAACGCTTGGCCATGTCTCGTTGCAACCTCTAAGCGTCGGTGTCGTCGCTGTGCTTGGCCGGCACCGACGCCGGCACTGCCGGATTGCGCCAGCCGATGGCGAACCCATTGGAATAGCGCATGTCGATGTAGGCGATTTCATTCAACCGGTGCGATATGACCTGCGACGCCGTGCGGATGAAGCGGTCGATGCGTTCATCGACTTCGCGCCTTCCGAGGCGCACCGTCACGCCGCTGTCGAGGTCCAGCTCCCACGCGCCGCGTTCGTCGAGCCGCAGCGCCGCGATGCGCATGCCCGCCTCGAGCATCCGGCCCTGGATCGAAAGATAGCGCTGCGCCACCTGCGATTCGGTGCCGTCCGGTCCGCTCAAATGCGGCAATTCCGCCGGTACATGCGTCGCGGACCGCACGAACAGTTCGCCGCGCGTGTTGAGCAGTCCCGAATCGCCCCAGCGCGCGGCCGCGGTTTGTTCGATCACGGTGACGTGCAGGCTGTTCGGCCAACGGCGCTGGATGCGCGCGTGCTCCACCCAGGGGAGCGCTTCAACCGCGCGCTGGATGCCGTCGAGATCGGCCGACATGAATCCTGCTCCCGCATACGGCGCGACGGCCTTTTCGATCTGGCCGGGGGATACCCGCTGAAAGCTGCCGTCCATGGAAATGACGCGCACGGGCCGGTCGAGAGCCCACGTGAGCGCGGCGAGCCCGGCAACGATGAGGACCAGCAGCGCGGCTCGGCGCGCATGAGTGCGCCACGCGAGCACGAAGGCCGGCCATTTCCAGCGGGGCTTCTCGGCCGCGGGCTTAGGCTTGAATCGATTGCGCCGCAACGACAGGTTCCAGTTCATTTGCGTTCTCGCAGATAGCTGGTCTCGAGGACGCGCCACACCAGCTCCTCGAAGTCCATGCCGGCCTGGCGCGCCGCCATGGGCACCAGGCTGTGGTCGGTCATGCCCGGAGTCGTGTTGATCTCGATGAAATAGAACTTGCCCGTGTCGCGGTCGCGCATGAAATCCACCCGCCCCCATCCGCGGCAGTCGGTGACATGAAAGGCAGCGAGCGCCGCGGCCCGCACCTCGGCTTCCGCCTCCTTAGGCAGGCCGCTGGGACAGTGATACTGCGTGTCGTTGCGGAAATACTTGGCCTGGTAGTCGTAGAATTCCGTCGCGGGCTGGATGCGAATCGAGGGCAGCGCCTCGTCCTGCAGCACGCCCACCGTGTATTCCTCGCCGCTGACGAAGCGCTCCGCGAACACGATGGGATCGGTGGCGCTGGCCGCGTCGTAGGCAGGGCCCAATTCATCGGCGGTTTTGACCTTGGTCATGCCGACGCTCGAGCCCTGCGAAGCCGGTTTGACCATCATGGGCAGGCCGATGGCGTCGAGAGCCGCCGGCAGGTCGGCCGGGCTCGATAGGACGGCGTATTCCGGCGCCGAATATCCCGCGCCGACCACCACCCGCTTGGTCTTGAGCTTGTCCATCGTCAGCGCCGAAGCGAGGACGCCGCTGCCGGTATAGGGGACGCCCAGCCACTCGAGGGCGCCCTGCATGGTGCCATCCTCGCCCCCCGGGCCGTGCAGCGTGTTCCATGCCCGATCGAACTGCTCGCTCACGAGGCTTTGCACGGGACGGTCCTTGGGATCGAAGGCGTGTGCATTGACGCCGCGCCGTTTGAGTGCCGCCAGTACCGCATTGCCGCTCAGCAGCGATATTTCCCGCTCCGTCGAGTCTCCGCCCAGCAGCACCGCCACCTTGCCGAAATCCGCCGCATTGCGCACTCGCCGCCCGGCCGCGTTGTGGTTGAGCAGGCTCATGCCGCCTCCCCCACGATCCGCACTTCGGTGGTCAATTCGACGCCGTGAACTCTTGCGACCGTATCGCGCACGTGCGCGATCAGCGCCTCGACATCCGCGGCGCGCGCGGCGCCGTGGTTGATGATGAAATTGGCGTGCTTCTCCGACACCGACGCGTCGCCGATGCGAAAGCCCTTGAGCCCGGCGCTTTCTATCAAGCGCGCCGCATGACGCCCTGGGGGATTGGTGAACACCGAGCCGCAGCTCCATTCGCCGATGGGCTGGCTTTCTTTGCGCTTCTCCAGCAGGTCGCGGATGGCATCGCTGTTGGCCCCAGGCGCGCGCTCGAATTCCAGCTGTGCGCCGATGAACCATTCGTCGTCCGGTCCCTTCACGCTGCGGTAGCCTATTTCATAGTGCTCCGGCTGCCGGGTGTGCCGCATGCCGCGCCGGTCGAGCACTTCCACCTCGATCACGTGCCGCCAGGTGTCGCTGCCCCACGCTCCGGCATTCATCGCCAGCGCCCCGCCCAAAGTGCCTGGAATGCCGGCGAAGAATTCCGCGGGGCCCAAGCCCCACTTCACGCACTGCCGGGCAATTCGCCCGCAGGGCACGCCCGCCTCGACACGGATGCGCGTGGCGCTGAGGCACGCCAGGGCCCCCAACGCGCCGTGAGTCGAAATGACGGCGCCGCGGATGCCGCCGTCGCGCACCAGGAGATTGCTGCCGAGCCCGATCCACAGCACCGGCACGTCCCGCGCGAGCTGGCGCAGGAACGACGCCAAGTCCATCGAGTCGCGCGGTGTGAAGAAGAGGTCCGCGGGACCGCCGACATGCCAGGAGGTATGTTTCGACATGGGCACGTCGCGCAGAACGCGGCTGGCGAATTCGGGAGCCAATTCGTGCGATCGCTGCGCGTTCATGCCGCCGCTCCCGCCGCGAAGCGGCTCTTGAGATCTTGGGCGACGGAGCCGATGTTGCCGGCTCCCATGATCAAAATCACATCGCCGTCGTGCACGACGCCGCGCAGGCTGTCGGCCAGATCCTCCACGTTCTCGACGAACACCGGCTCCATCACTCCGCGCGTGCGCACCGCGCGGCAAATGGCGCGGCCGTCGGCTCCCGCAATGGGCGCCTCCCCGGCGGCGTACACCTCGGTCACCAGCAGCACGTCGCATTCGCTCAGGCAGCGCGCGAAATCGTCGAGCAAATCCCGGGTGCGGGAATAACGATGCGGCTGGAAGGCCAGCACCAGGCGCCGTGTCGGCCAACCTTGGCGTACCGCCTCCAGCGTGGCCGCGATCTCGGTGGGATGATGTCCGTAGTCATCGATGAGCAGCGCCCGGCCGCCCGGCCATTGCAGGTCGCCCAATTGCTGCAGGCGGCGGTCGATCCCCTGAAAATGCGCGAGCGCGCGCTGGATCGCCGCGTCGGCGATGTCGAGTTCGGTTGCCACCGCAACCGCCGCCAGTGAATTGAGTACATTGTGGCGGCCTGGCAGGTTGATGGTGATGTCGAGCGGTTCGCGCCCCTGGCGCAGCGCCTGGTAACGCGAGCGCACGCCGTCGCGCACGATGTCGACGGCCCGTATATCCGCCTCCGGACCGAATCCATACGTCACGAAGGGGCGGCCCACGGCCTCGAGGATGCTGGTCACGTGAGCATCGTCGGCGCACAGCACGGCGAGCCCGTAGAACGGCAGGTTGTGCAGGAAGTCGACGAAGCTCTGCTTCAGGCGCGAGAAGTCCCCGTCATGCGTCGCCAGATGATCGTTGTCGATATTCGTCACGATGGAAATCATCGGCTGCAAGTGCATGAAGGAGGCATCGCTTTCATCGGCCTCGGCCACGAGGTAGCGGCCGGCGCCGAGCTTTGCATTGCTGTCGGCGCTCTTCAGCCGGCCGCCGATGACGAAGGTAGGGTCCAAGCCGGCTTCGGCGAGCACGCTCGCCACCAGGCTGGTGGTGGTGGTCTTGCCGTGGGTGCCGGCGACGGCGATGGAATAGCGGAAGCGCATCAGCTCGCCCAGCATTTCCGCGCGCGGCACCACGGGAATGCGCCTCGCGAGTGCCGCCGCGACTTCCGGGTTCGAACGCTGCACGGCGCTCGACACCACCACGACATCCGCCTGTCCGAGATGCTCGGCCGAATGGCCGACGAAAATCGTCGCCCCCAGCCGCGCCAGGCGATGGGTGACCGCATTGGCCTTGAGGTCCGAGCCCTGCACGGCATAACCCAGGTTGAGCAGCACTTCGGCTATGCCGCCCATGCCGCTGCCGCCGATGCCGACCAGATGGATGCGGTGAATGCGCCGCATCCGGTCGTTCATTCGAGTGCGGTCGTTCATCGCCGCTCTCCGGCCGCCATGCACAGATCCGCGAGACGGGCGGCGGCGTCGACGACTCGCGAGCCGCGGGCCGCCTCGGCCATCGCGAGAAGCCGCGTTCTATCCGACATGAGTTCGCCGACCGCCCGCCCCAAGCCCTCGGCGGTCAACTCGCGCTCTGGGATGAGCCGCGCCGCGCCTGACCTGACCATGACCTCGGCGTTCTTGGTCTGGTGATCGTCGGTCGCCGCCGGCAGGGGCACCAAGATGGCGCCGAGGCCCGCGGCCTGCAGCTCGGCCACCGTCATGGCGCCCGCGCGGCACACGGCGAGATCGGCCCATTCGTAGGCGTCGGCCATGTTCTCGATGAAGGGCATCACTTCGGCATCGACGAGCGCTTCGGCGTAGGCGGCGCGCGCCGCGTCCAGGCCGCGCGCCCCGGTCTGATGACGGACCTGCGGGCGATTTTCGGGCGCCACGCGCGCCAGCGCCTGCGGGACCACGGCATTCAGTCGCAGCGCACCCTGGCTGCCGCCGAATACCAGCAATCGCGACCGGCCCTCTCTGCCGGCAAACCTTGCCGCGGGCGCGGGGATGGCTGCAATGTCGGCGCGCACCGGGTTGCCGATGGTGCGCGCCCGAACGCGGGGCTTGAAGCTGCCCGGAAACGCCTCCAGGACCTGCGTCGCCAGGTGCGCCAGCCAGCGATTGGTGAGTCCGGCGACGGCATTCTGTTCGTGGATCAGCAAAGGGATGCGAAGCAGCCAGGTGGCGATGCCGCCCGGTCCGCTCACGTAGCCGCCGAGGCCGAGCACCGAGCGCGGCTTCACGCGGCGCAGGACCCGCAACGATTGTGCGACGGCCTTGACGATCCGCACTGGCGCGAGCAGCAGGGTCGTGAGGCCCTTGCCGCGGATGCCGCCGACCCGCACCCACTCGATCGGAAAGCCGTTCGCCGGCACCAGCCGCGATTCCATGCTTCCGGGCACGCCGAGCCAGACCACGGCCACTCCGCGCTCGCGCAGCACGTGGGCGACCGCCAGCGCGGGAAACACATGGCCGCCCGTGCCGCCCGCCATGATGAGAACGGGACCGCCGCTCACCGCGCACCTCCCGGCACGCGCATCACGGCAGAGCGCGAACTGCACTTGACCTCGTGATAAATCCGCAGCACCACCCCCAGCCAGCCCAGGCTCACCAGCAGGCTGCTGCGGCCATAGCTCAGGAGCGGCAGGGTCAGTCCCTTGGTGGGCAGCACGCCCATGTTGACCCCGATGTTCACGATGGCCTGCAAGCCCAGCCACACGCCGAACGCCAGCGCCAGGTACGATTGGAAACGCAGCCCGGCCTGCGCCGCCATGCGCGAGATCTGAAAGGCCCGCCACACCAGCGCCATGAATAGTGCGATCACGCCGAGCACGCCGACGAGCCCGAGCTCCTCGGCCAGCACCGCGAACACGAAGTCGGTGTGCGCCTCCGGCAGATAGAATAATTTTTGCACGCTGCTGCCGAGTCCGACGCCGAACCAGGCGCCGCGGCCGATGGCGATCAGCGACTGCGTCAGCTGAAAGCCGCCGTTGAAAGGATCGTCCCAGGGATGCAGAAACCCGGTGAGCCGCTTCAGTCGATAAGCCGAGGTGAGCGCCAGCACGGCGAATGCCAAGGCCGCCGCCGATACCAGCAGCAGCACGAAGCGCAGTCTCGCGCCAGCCACGAACAGCACCGCAAAGCCGGTGGCGAACAGCACGGTCGCCGCGCCGAAGTCGGGTTCCAGCAGCAGCAGGAAAGCGGCCACGGTGAGCAGCCCGACCGGCTTCGCGAGGCCCGGCAAGGTCTGTTCCAGCTCGTCGCGCTTGCGTACGCAGTAGCTGCACACCCAGATGAGCACCAGCACCTTGGACAATTCCGACACCTGGAAATTGACCGGTCCGACGCGCAGCCAGCGCCGGGCGCCGTTCACCATCGCGCCGATTCCCGGCACCAGCACCAACAGCAGCAGCAGCAGCGCGGCGCATAGCAGCGCCAGGCTGTACTTGTCCCACAATTCCGCCGGCACGCGCGTGAGTATCCACGCGAACACCAGTCCCGCCGCGCCGAATACGAACTGCCGTTCCAGGAAATAGAACGGATTGCCGAGATCGCGCGCGGCGATCGACATGGACGCCGAAGTCACCATGACCAGTCCGACCAGGAGCAGTGCCGCCACCAACCCCAAGGTGATGTAGTCCCAGGCGAAGGGCATGCGCTCGCGTGCGCGGACTCCGTACGACATGGTGGTGGCGGTGCTCATGACGGCTCCGCCTCGAGGTCGCGGACCGCGGCGGCGAACGCATCGCCCCGCTGTGCATAATCGCGGAACATGTCGAAGCTGGCGCACGCCGGCGAGAGCAGCACGGTATCGCCGGGCTGCGCGGCGCGGGCCGCGCTCGCGACGGCCGCCGGCATCGAGCCCGCGGTCTCGGTGGGACACACGCCGGCGAGCGCCGCCGCCACCGCGGGCGCATCCTTGCCGATCAATACGGTGCGGCGCACCTTGCCGCGAAACGCCGCGGCGAGAGGCGTGAAGTCCTGGCCCTTGCCCTCGCCCCCCGCGATCATCAGCAGCGGGCCGGGCATACCCGCTACCGCCGCAATGGTCGCGCCCACATTGGTACCCTTGGAATCGTCCACGTAGCGCACGCCCGCGACATCGGCGACCCACGCGGAGCGATGCGGCAGGCCGGGAAAGGACTCGAGTGCCTCGAGCATCTTCGCCATGGGCAGTCCCACGGCGTCGCCCAAAGCGAGCGCCGCGAGCGCATTGGCGGCATTGTGCAGGCCGGCGATCTTCATCCGGGACGCGTCGAGCAACGCCTCGCCGCGGCGCGCCAGCAGGACTTTCGTTCCGTCCCGCTGCAGCGAGTAGTCCGCATCCGCGCGCTCCACCGAAAACGTCACCACGCGCGCGGCGCGGCGGCCCGCGGCCGCCGTCTCGGTCTCCGTCGCCATCCCCATCACCTTCGTCGCCGCCGCTCGCATCGCCGCCACCAGCGGATCGTCGGCGTTCAGCACCATGGTCGCCGCATGCGCGAGAATCCGCGACTTGGCCGACGCGTATGCCGCGACGTCGGGATAGCGGTCCAAGTGATCGGCCGTCACGTTCAGAACGGCGGCTGCCGCGAGTTTCAACGACGACGTGGTTTCCAGCTGGAAGCTCGACAGCTCCAGTACGTAAAGATCGGGGACGGGCTGATCGAGCAGATCGAGTGCCGGTACCCCCAGATTGCCGCCGGCCAGAACACGGCGGCCCGACGCCGCGGCCATGCTCGCGACCAGGCTGGTAACCGTGCTCTTGCCGTTGGTGCCGGTGATGCCGATCACCGGTGCGCGCACATTTCGCGCGAACAGCTCCACATCGCCCAGCACCTCGATTCCGCGCTCGCGCGCTTTGCGGGCGATCGGCTCCTCGAGCGACACCCCGGGAGACACCAGCACCTGCGACGCACCCTCGAGCAGCGTGAGATCGAAACTGCCGAGCCGGATGTCGAAGGCGCTTGCCAGGCTGCCCAATTCGGCAAGCCCGGGCGGCGTGGCACGGGTGTCGGTGGCGCTCGCCGCAAGCCCGCGCTTGGAGAGGTAGCGCAGGCACGAGACGCCCGTCTTGCCGAGCCCAACGACGACGCTGTGCATCACCTCACCTTCAAGGTTGCAAGGCCCGCCAGCACCAGCACGAAACTGATGATCCAGAACCGCACGATCACTTTGGGCTCGGCCCAGCCCTTGAGTTCGAAATGGTGATGCAGCGGCGCCATGCGGAATATTCGCTTGCCGGTGAGCCTGAACGACGCCACCTGCAGCATCACCGAGACGGTCTCGAGCACGAACACGCCGCCCATGACGAACAGCACGATTTCCTGGCGCACGATCACCGCCAGCGTGCCCAGACCGGCCCCGATGGCCAAGGCGCCGACGTCGCCCATGAAGATCTGCGCCGGATAGGAGTTGAACCACAGGAATCCCAGTCCCGCGCCCACCAAGGTGGCGCTGAAAATCAGCACCTCGCCCACGCCGGGGATGTAGGGAATCTGCAGGTACGTGGCGAACTTGAAATTGCCGGTGACGTAGGCAAACACTCCGAGCGCCGCCGCCACCATCACCGCGGGCATGATGGCGAGTCCGTCGAGGCCATCGGTCAGATTGACCGCATTGCTGGTGCCGACGATGACGAAGTAGGAAAGCGCCAGGAATCCGGCGGTGGACATGGGCACGGCGACGGTCTTGAAGAACGGCACGTACAGCGAAGTCTCGGCCGGCGATTGGCGCAGGTGGTGCAGCGTCAGCGCGGCGGCGAGGCCGAGCACCGATTGCGCCACGTACTTGTAACGCGCCGCGAGGCCTTTCGAATTGCCGACCACCAGCTTCAAATAATCGTCGTAGAAGCCGATGAGACCGAACCCCAGGGTGGTCGCGACCAGTATCCAGACGAAGCGGCTGGTCAAGTCCGCCCACAGAAAGGTACCGAGGGCCATGGCCACCAGCATCAGGCCGCCGCCCATGGTCGGCGTGCCGGATTTTTGCAGATGCGACTGCGGCCCGTCGGTGCGCACCCGCTGCCCGATCTGATAGCGGCTCAGCATCGCAATCATTGTCGGACCGATGAACAGCGCCAACGCCAGCGCCGTCACCGCCGCGAGGATGCCGCGCAGGGTCAGATACTGGAAGACATGGAAGCCGGAGTAATACCGCGCCAGATATTCGGTGAGGGTCAGCAGCACGGCTAGTTCGCTCCCGTGAGCGCCTGGACGACGCGCTCGAGGCGGTTGACCCGCGAACCTTTGATCAGCACGGTCACTCCGGGCGCGATCTCCGCCTGCAACCGGCGCGTCAGCGAGTCCGAATCGGAGAACCACTCGGCGCCGGAGCCGAACGTCTCGACCGCGCGCGAACTCTGCGGTCCGATGGCGAACAAGCGCTTGATGCCGCAATCGCGGGCATAGGCTCCCATGTGCGCATGGCTGTCCTGCGAATACTCGCCGAGCTCGGCCATGTCGCCGAGCACCAGCCACGTCGCGCCGGGCAGCGAGCGCAGCACCTCGAGGCCGGCACGCACCGAACTTGGATTCGCATTATAAGAATCGTCGATGATCCAGCTGTCGCGGGCTCCTGCTTTCAGCTGAAGCCGGCCCGCGACCGCGCGAAAATCCGCCAACCCCAGGGCAATCTGCTCGAGGGACGCGCCCGCGGCCGCGGCGGCGGCGGCGGCGGCCAGCGCATTGCCGATGTTGTGCGCTCCGCCCGCTTTCAGCGCGATCGAACGTTGCCCCAACGGGCACTGCAGCGTGAAGCGCGTGGCGAACTCGCCGCGCTCGATGGTCTGCTCGGAGTTCTTCGCCATGAAATCCGCATCTGCATGGACGCCGAACGTGACGATGCGCCCTGCCGTGGCGATGCCGCGCCAGTAGCCGGCATAAGCGTCGTCGGCGTTGATCACGGCAGTCGCCGAAGGATCGAGGCAGGACACGGTTTCCCCCTCGCCTTTCGCGACTCCGTCGAGGTTGCCGAAACCCTCCAGGTGCTCTGCGCCGGCGTTGGTGATGAGGCCCACCGTCGGTTTCGCCAGCCGCATCAGCTCGGCGACGTCTCCGACCCGGTTCGCGCCCATCTCGATGACGGCGCTGCGGTGCGAGGCTTCGAGTCGCATCAAGGTCAAGGGCACGCCGATGTGATTGTTCAAGTTGCCGTGCGTGGCCATGCACGCGCCCATTCTCGACAGGATGGCGGCGGTCATTTCCTTGGCCGTGGTCTTGCCGTTGCTGCCGGCGACCGCGACGATGGGAATCGTGAAATCGGCGCGCCACGCCTGGCCCAGCTGCTGCAGGGCGCGCAGTGCGTCCGGCACCACCACCTGCGGCAGTGCATGATTCACGGCTCCTTCGACGATGGCGCCGATGGCGCCCCGCGCCGCCGCCGCCGCGACGAATTCACGACCGTCGAAATTCGGCCCGCGCAGTGCGGCGAACAGCGCGCCCGGGGCGAGCGTGCGGCTATCCGTGGCCACGGCGCCGAACGGACGATCGTCGCCGATCAGCTGTCCTTGGACCGCCGCAGCCGCGTCGCGCAAGGTGCGCTTCACGCCTTCACCCGGCAGCGCATGCGGAGCCGGCCGCTCATGCCGCCACCCCGAGATAGCGCTGCGCTTCGCGCCGATCGCTGAAGTCGCGCCGCGTCTGCCCGTAAATCTGGTAATCCTCGTGGCCCTTGCCCGCGATCAACACCACGTCGCCGGCCCGGGCCTCGCGGAGCGCGGCGCCGATGGCTTCGCCCCGGTCGTGAATCACCCGTGCCGTCCGCGACTTGATGCCGCTCGCGATGGCGCGGGTAATCGCCTGCGGACTCTCCGAGCGTGGATTGTCGTCGGTGACGATGATCTCATCCGCCATTTCGTCGGCGATGCCGCCCATGATGGCCCGCTTGCCGGGATCGCGGTCGCCGCCGCAGCCGAATACGCACCACAGCGCACCCTGGCAGTGCTCGCGCAATGCACCGAGTGCCTTCAAGAGCGCGTCCGGGGTGTGGGCATAGTCGACCACCGCCATAGGCTTGTCCGCCCCCGCCGGTTCGACCACCTCCATCCGTCCGGGCGGCGGCTTGCACTCGGCCAGCACTCGCACCGCGTCGGCAAGGGAAATGTCCAGCGACAGCAGGCAGGCGATGACCACCAGGGAGTTCTCGGCGTTGAATCGCCCAAGCAGCTTGGTGACCGCGTCCGCCCGTCCGAAGCTGCCGTCGAGCTTCAGCGACATGCCGTGCATGTTCAAGGTGACGTCGGCGGCGCGCAGCGCGCGTTCCGCGAGCCAGCCCGAATCTCCCGGGCCGATCCACACGGCGGTGAGCGGCACGCTTCCGGCATGGCTCTGCGCGTACGCGCGGCCGAAGGCATCGCCCACGTTGACGACGATGTGCCGCAAGTCGGGTGCGTCGAAGAGCCGCGCCTTGGCGGCGCCGTACGCGGCCATGGTCTCGTGATAGTCCAAGTGGTCGCGGCTCAGGTTGGTGAACGCAGCCGTGTGGAAGCGCACGCCGGCGACGCGGTCCTGATCGAGCGCCACCGAAGACACCTCCATGGCCACATCGCGCACGCCCGCGGCGCGCAGCTGCGCGAGTTCACGGTGCAGAGTGACCACGTCCGGAGTGGTCAGCGCCGTGGGATTCAGCGAGCCGATGCGGCCCCAGCCGATGGTACCCATGTAGGCGGCTTGGAGGCCCAGGCGCTCGAGGCATTGCGCCAGCAGGTAGGCGCACGTGGTCTTGCCATTGGTCCCGGTGATGCCGGTAATGCGCAGCTGCGAGGAAGGCCAGTTGAAGAATCGATCGGCGATCCGGCCGGCCAAGTTTTTCAGATCGGGGATGGCGGCGGCGAATACCGTCTTCGGCAACTTGGGCGGCGCGGTGTCCGCGGTGGGCTCCCAGAGCACGGCGCTGGCGCCGCGCGCCGCGGCTTCCGCGGCAAATTTGACCCCGTGCGCCGTGCGCCCCGGCAAAGCCAGGAACAAACTGCCGGTTCGCACTTCGCGGCTGTCCAGCGTCAGATCGACCACTTGAACGTCGGTCTGCGGCACCTCGGTGATGCCATCGAGCAGCCACATGAGTGAGGCGCTCATGGGGCGTCGTTGACCTGCACCAGCGTCGCTGCCGGTACGTTCTGCAGATCGTCGGGCGGCACATCCATCAGGCGCAGCGCCCCGGACATCACGCTGGCGAACACCGGTGCCGCCACCGTGCCGCCCTGGGCCAGATAGCCGACCTGCTGCACATCCCGGCTCGGCTCGTCGATCACCACCACCGTGGCCAGTTTGGGATGTGAGGCCGGCACCAGCCCGGCGAATACCGCCATGATCTTGTCAGTGGAATAGCCGCCTGCGATCGATTTGAAAGCCGTGCCGGTTTTTCCTGATACCCGGTAGCCGATGAGCGAGGCGCGGGTCGCGGTGCCGCCCTTTTCGGCCACCTGCTCCATGAGCTGTATCAGCGCGTGCGCCACCTTGGGGTCGAGGACCTGCTCTCCGGGTACCGGACCTGCGACGCGCTCGAAGGAAATCGGCCGCTTCAATCCGCCGGCGCCGATGGTCGCGTAGGCATGCGCCAACTGCAGCGGCGTGACCGACAGGCCATAGCCATGCGACAGGGTCGCGATGCCGATGGGACGCCAGTGCGAGTAATTGCTCAGCATGCCGGCCGACTCGCCCGGATAGCTGCTGCCGGTCACCTGGCCCAAACCCAAGGCCGAGAGCGTGCTCCAAATTTGTTCGGGCTGCAGCGACAGCGCCACTTTGGCGGTGCCGACGTTGCTGGATTTCGCCAGGATGGTCGCCAGATCGATCGAACCCAGATTGTGTTCGTCCTCGAACACCTTGGTGCCGACCTTCAGGAATCCGGGCGAGGTATCCACCACGCTGTCGGCGCGATACTGCCCGGACGCCAGCGCCGCGGCCATGATGAAAGGCTTGATGCTGGAGCCCGGCTCGAATATGTCGGTGGCGGCCCTGTTACGAAACAGATCGGGCTTGAGCTGCTCGCGGTCATTCGGGTTGTACGAGGGCTGGTTCACCATGGCCAGCACTTCGCCGGTGTCGACGTCGATCACGATGACCGAGCCGGCGCGCGCCCGGTACTCCTGCATCGCGGCCTTCAGCTCGCGGTACGCCAGGTATTGGATGCGCAGATCGATGCTCGTGACCAGATCGCGGCCCGGCCGCGGCGCGCGGATGCTTTCGACATTTTCGACGTAGCGCCCGAACATGTCCTGGATCACGCGCTTCGCGCCATCCTCGCCGTTCAGCAATTGATCGAAGCCGAGTTCCAGGCCTTCCTGGCCCTTGTCGTCGATGGTGGTGAAACCGACCACATGCCCTGCCACTTCGCCCGCGGGGTAGTAGCGCCGATACTCGCGCATCAGGTACACGCCCGGGATTCCCAGGGCCTTGACGTGCGCCGCCTGCTCCGGCGGCATGTGCCGGACGAGGTAGAGAAATTCGCGGTCGAGATTGCTGGTGATCCGGCGCGCGAGCGACTGCTGATCTTCCTTCAAGGCCTTGGCGAGTTTCGGCAGCTGGTCGATGTTGTCGTTCAATTCCTGCGGATTGACCCACACGCTGTCGACCGGCGTGCTGACGCCGAGCGGCTCGCCGTTGCGGTCCGTGATCGCGCCGCGATGCGCCGCGATCTTGACCACGCGCATGGAACGATCGTCGCCCTGTTTGGCGAGAAATCCATGGTCGAGCAGCTGCAGCTCCACCGCCCGGGCGACCAGCAGGCCGGCTCCGGCCAGAACCAGGCTTAAGGTGAGGCCGGCTCGCCAACGATAGCTCTTCGCCTGAGCATCTTTGTCGCCGGGCCGCGATTTCACGGGCGGACGATCCGCACGTCGCGGGTTTGCGGCAGGTTCATCTGCAGCTTGGCGTTGGCCACCCTCTCGACGAAGGCGGGCGAGGACCAGTAGCTCTGCTCCAGCTGCAGCCGGCCCCATTCCATGTCGAGCGAGTCGCGTTCGGCATTGAGCTTTTCCAGATGCACGAACATGTCGCGGGCCTTATGGCGCGCATAAATCACTTGAACTGCGGAGCCCAATACGGCGAGCCATAGCACGGGCGTGGCGAGGTGAAGCCAACGGCGGTTTTTCATGCGGCGATTCCTTGGTCCAGGCGTTCGGCGATGCGCAGGCGTGCGCTGCGCGCCCGCGGATTTCTGGAGGTCTCGTTGGGGTCGGGCTGTATCGACTTGCCGACGAGCTTGAGCTTCGGACGGGCGTGCGCCGGAATGTCGGGCAGGCCCGCATACATCGGGTCAGCCAGCGAGTGGCGGCGCATGAATTGCTTGACCATGCGATCCTCGAGCGAATGAAAGCTGATTACGGCCAGGCGGCCCTGCGGCGCCAGGCGCGCGAGCGCCGCGGCGAGCGCGGCTTCGAGCTCCTGCAGCTCGCGGTTCACGTGGATGCGCAGCGCCTGGAAGACACGGGTGGCGGGATGCTTGTGCTGTTCGCGGCTGTGCGCGACCCGCGCGATCATCTCGGCCAGCTGCAAGGTCCGCTCGAACGGCTGAGACTCGCGATCCTTGACGATGGCGCGCGCGATGCGCGGAGCCAGGCGCTCTTCGCCGTACTCGCGGAAAATCCGGATCAGCTCGTTCAAAGGAGCGCCGTTCACGACGTCGGCGGCGCTCGCGCCTTCGCCCGCGGTCATGCGCATGTCGAGAGGACCGTCCTGCATGAAGCTGAAGCCGCGCGTGGCGTCGTCGAGCTGCGGCGAGGACACGCCCAGGTCGAACAAGATGCCGTCGAACATGAGGCCCGGTTCGACGCGGTCGGCGCAATCCGCCAGGGAAGAGAAGGCGGCAAGGAAGACCGACACGCGCGGGTCCGATGCGTAGCGCGAAGCGGCCTCTGCGACAGCCGTTGGATCACGGTCGAGGCATAGCAAGCGACCGTTCGCGATGAGGTTCTGCAAAATCGCCCCTGCATGTCCGCCTCGACCAAAAGTGGCGTCCATGTAGGTGCCACTCGCCCGTATGTTCAACCCGGCCAGTACCTGAGGTAGCAGTACCGGCGTGTGAACCCCCGCTATGTCGTGCACCGCGCCGGCCGGCTACAGCGACAGCGTTTCAAGTTCGGCGGGTAGATCGGTCGTCGTGTCTTCGCTCGCCAGCCATTCGTCACGCCGCTCGTTCCACCGTGCCTCGTCCCACAATTCGAATCTCACTCCCTGTCCGATCAGCACGGCGTCCCGGGTCAGCAATCCGTACTCGCGCAGGCTGGGCGGCAGGAGCACCCGCCCGTGTCCGTCGAGCTCCAGGTCGGTGGCGTGTCCGACCATCAACCGCTGCAGGCGCCTGGCCTGGGGGTTCAAAGTCGGCAATCGCATCAATTTCCGTTCGATTTCTTCCCAGTCGGGGAGGGGGTAAATGAGCAGGCACTGATCTCTGTCGACGGTGATCACCAGCTTGCCGCCGCACCGCTCGAGCAGGCGCTCTCGATAGCGGGTGGGCATGACCATCCGGCCTTTGGCATCGAGAGTTAGTTTGTTGGCGCCCCGAAACATGTCTGGATGGGCCTGGCGACCCATTCTCTCCCACAATTTCCCACCGGGCCACACTATATGGATCGCTCAGCCGCACTGTCAACGGGTTAAGTTAAAAAAA
>Ga0182030_10002906_pt1 | contig 36472 bp, 30 predicted proteins | sample 812S3MmetaG_FD_121299 | JGI IMG/M metagenome (GOLD analysis project Ga0182030, IMG submission 121299) | Permafrost microbial communities from Stordalen Mire, Sweden - 812S3M metaG (Illumina Assembly) | ecosystem: Environmental > Terrestrial > Soil > Wetlands > Permafrost | place: Sweden...
ATTCTGTGCAGCGCCGAGTTATGTGAAGTGCAGGTCGCTGGCGTAGCGCAAACCCTTGTCGTTCCAGTGTGAGGTCCCTCCTCTCAACGTCCCCGGCTCCACATAAAGCCTGATTCAATGGGTGCCTCCGCCACTTTCGGCGGTGAAGGAGGCAAACTTGACATTCGAAAGCATCATCCGATCGCGGAAGGCGGGTGACGACGTTAGACTAGGACCACTTGGCCCATACATGGACGGCTTCGTAGCTGCTGCAGCGACAGTTGGCTACACGCGGAGATCGTTCTATGATTTGATACTCGGAGCTTCGCAGTTCGCGCGTTTCCTGGTAGGAACGGGCGTTACCGATGTTCAGCAAATCCGTGACCGCCATCTCCGCGACTTCATCGGGCAACTGCCCGTCTGGAAATGCTGCAACGGGTACTCAATGCCGTCGGTGCGGGGCAGTCGCGGGGCGCGTGGTCTACTTCGGTATCTGCGGATCAGCGGAATCATCCCACCTGAGCCACCCGTCGAGCACCCTTATACCTGGGTCTTAGACGATTGGCTCACGTTCCTAGAGCGGCAACGTGGACTTGCGGCGAAGAGTTTGAGTCTCTACCGCGGGCACGTTGAGCCTTTCTTGCTCGACCTGGGACAGGATGCGACGCCAGACCGCATGGCAGAGCTATCGTCGGCACGCGTCAGGGAATACGTGCAACGTCAAGCGCCACGGTTCGCGCGATCGACGCGCAAGGATCTGGTAATCGCGCTGCGAAGCTTCTTACGCTTCGCCTTCGATGTAGGTTACCTCAGGCGTGACATCGCCAATACGATCGGCCGAGTGCCTTGTTTCGCCCTCGACCGTCTGCCTCGTGGGCCGAAGTGGGAAGACCTCCCAAAGCTGCTGGCGACCGTCGACCGAAGCACGAAATTGGGCCGGCGCGATTTCGCTATCTTATTGACGCTGATGACCTATGGCGTACGCGCCGGTCAGTTGAGTGGCCTGCGGTTGGAGGATGTACACTGGCGCGATGCTCTGATCACCTTCCCTGCGGCGAAACGGGGCCGGCTAATCAACGCACCTCTGACAGCCGCGGTCGGCGATGCGCTCTTGCAGTACATTCGCGAAGGGCGTCCCAATAGTGCGGCGCGTGAGGTGTTCCTGTCCTCGGACCCGCCATTTCGGCCGTTGGCCGCCGGCAGCGTGTACAACGTGGTCAGTCGTGCTTTTCGACAGTCGGCCATTACGTCTCCCCATCAAGGGAGTCATGCCATTCGGCACGCCTGGGCGACACGCGCGCTCGCGCAAGGCCAGCGCTTAAAAACCATCGCCGATCTGCTGGGTCATAGGAGCATCGAATCGACCCGTATCTACACGAAGGTCGACTATGCGCAGTTGCGGTCGGTCGGCTTGCTCTGGCCTGGGGAGACCCGATCATGACAGCGCCGACTCTTCAAAGCGTCCTGGCGCCCGCAATGCACGAATTGCTGAAGCTACGGCAGGCGCTCGGTTACCAGGACAAGACCTATGTCACGCATTTGGCATCTTTCGACCGGTTCGTCTCGGGGCGCGGGCAGACGGATCCCTGGCTCACACGAGATAGCGTTGAAGCTTGGGTAAGTAGCAACCCGCAGCTTAAAGCCAGAGCCCGTGCCCACCGGTTTTCCGCGCTGCGCGTGCTTGCGAGATTCATCGCCGACCAGTACCCGCAGACTTACGTGCCCGGCCCCACACCTGGGCTCACCTCCACGTTCCGGCCCCACATCTACACGCCCGCGGAAATCCAGGCACTCCTGACGGAAGCAGCCCGGCTGACACCGGCCGGCTCACTCCGCCCTCTTACGTTCGTCACCCTTATCGGATTGCTCTATTGCACCGGTCTGCGCGTATCAGAGGCTCTGGCCTTTCGATTGGCAGATGTCGATCTCGATGAAGGACTGCTGACCATCAGAAAGACCAAGTTCCACAAGTCACGAGCGATACCGATCGAACCAGATGTGACTCGCGCTCTCGCAGCATACGTTGACGCCCGGCGTCGTTACCGTCACCGCACCGATCCAGAAGCGCCCCTCTTCGTCAATGAGTGGCATCGCTCCTGCTCGTACGGCACAGTCGTCGCCACCTTCCTGGGCATCGCCCGACGTGCAGGCATCCGCGGAGCGCCAGGCCAGCACGGCCCGCGCTTGCATGACGCCCGGCACAGCTTCGCTGTCCATCGTCTCTTAGCCTGGTACCGCGACGGCGGCGATGTCCAGGCGCGACTGCCCCTGCTCGCGACCTACATGGGGCACGCCTGCCTTGTCTCGACGCAGGTTTACCTCGACATTACAGCCGAGCTGTTACATGAGGCCGCCCGGAGGTTCCATGCTCCGCGGCTGCCCGATGTGGGAGGCGCGATATGCCAGCCCTGACGACGATATCCCTGGCAGCTCTCATCCAGACCTTCTTTCGGCAGCACCTGATCGCCGTTCGCGGAGTCAGCCCGCACACACTGCATGCTTACCGGGACGCGATCCGCGGGCTGCTGAAGTTCGCTGCAACTCGTCACCAGTGTTCGGTCGTAGAACTCGCTCTGGACCACATCGGGCGTGACACGGTCCTAGCGTTTCTCGATCACCTGGAGCAGCAGCGCGGCAATGCGGCGGTAACGCGCAATGCAAGACTTGCGGCCATCCACTCGTTGTACCGGTTTATGGCCGCCGAGGATCCTGCTGCGCTAGGCGTATGCCATCAGGTTGTTGCCATTCCCTTCAAGCGGGTGTCGGCAAGGACCATTACGTGCCCCCCTCGAACCGATATCGAGCACTTGCTCACCACGATTGACCGATCCAGTATACTCGGCCGCCGCGATGTTGCCCTGTTGCAATTCCTGTACAACACGGGCGCACGTGCCCAGGAGACCGTAGATGTTCGGCTCCCAGCCGTGCGGTTCGAAGCGCCAGCGCAAGTTCGCCTATTTGGCAAAGGTCGGAAGGAGCGCTTGTGCCCCCTCTGGCCGGAAACTACTGAGCTGCTGCGTGCGATGCTCAAGGATCGAAAGGTGCCACTGACGGAAGATGTTCCTCTCTTCCTCAATGTGGCGGGACACCCGCTGACACGGTTCGGGCTCAGGCATATTGTCCAAATGAGAATTGCCGCAGCTACGACTTCGAGGCCCACGCTGGCCGAGACGTGCATTAGCCCACACAGTTTTCGACACGCGACCGCCTTGCACCTGCTCCAATCAGGCGTCGAACTCAATGTTGTCCGCACTTGGCTCGGACACGCCAGCATCGAGACGACACACGCCTATATCGAGATCGACATGGAGATGAAGCGTGCCGCAATCGCAGCATGCGAGCCGCCGGGGGTTGGGAGTTCGCTTCCGACTTGGCGCGATCCGGATCTCATCACGTGGCTCGAAGCCCTGTAGTTATGTGGAGTACAGGCACACCGACAGAACGCCCACCGCCACCGGTTTGTATCACTTCACATAACTCGGCGCTGCACAGAATCGAATCCCTCCAGGACTTTCTCCTCCGCAAAGTGCGCTTCGCGAATGCGGCGCGCCACTCCGCGCTCGCGGCGGGCATGAGCCTCAGATCCCAACAGCAGATCCAGGAACTGCAGGTGGGGCAGGCCCTCTTTCTCCGCCCTGGACAATAGTTCATCCAACGCGGCGGGGGCCAGCGGAATGCCCAGTGTGGCGCAGTGGCTCAAGCACTGGTCACGCAGCGGGGTCGTCCCCTTCGTCATCGTTATCTTTGTCGTCGTTGTCTTCGTCTTCTGTTTCATCGCCAGGGACCGTTTCTTCCAGCAGTGTCTGATACTCTGCCGTGGAACGAACCGATAAGGGGGACTGCCGGAAGATCTCGTCGAGTTGTTCCTGCGCTTCGGTTTCCAATGACTCCCACACCGAGCGCGGGCGCGCCTGCGCCGCCAGGATTCGTTCCACCGCACTCCAGGAGTAGGCGCGGTACCGGACGGCGCGTTCCAGCGCTCGCGCCAAGTCATCGCGGTGATAGGTGGCCAGCAGGCCCAGGACGCGGGCCGCCTCGTTTTTCCCGCAGCGGCGGGTGCGGATCAGTTCGTCGAAAAACCGCACTCCGAGCGGCCCGAACTCGGCGAAGCGCTCCTTCAGCAGTTCGTATTTCTGTTGGTGATCGCGCCCCGGAGCATGTTCCGGCAGGCTGCGCTTCTCTCCGGCGATCCCGGAAGCGTAAAGTTCGTGGCGGGCGATCTCGCGCACATCGGGACCGTAGATGATCAGTTCCTTCTCGGTGATGCGCAGCGGCAGCAGTTCGCCGATCCGCTGCCAGGGCACGGAGTAAAAGTTCTGCCGGTACATCACATGGCCTTCACTGTTGACGGTCCGGTAGAGGACTTGAGCGGTATCGTAGGCTCTGGCGGGCAAGCTCAGCAGGTGCGGCTTCTCTTCCTGGAACCGGTCGATGGGCCGGGCCTTGATCTCGTGATGAAAACGCACATCGGCGGTCTCGGCCAGCCATTGCGCCGTGACCTCATTCAAGTGCTCCAGGGAAGTGAAGGTTCGACCGTTGAGCAGGTTTTGCGAAATATACAAAAACGGCCGTTCAATCTTACCCTTCGTTTGCGGACGATGGGGGCGGCATGCCCAGGGTTGAAATCCATAGTAAGTCGCGAAGGCCAGAAAGCGGGTGTTGTAAATCGGCTGGTCGCCGTCATAACCGGTCACCACGACTTTCATGTTGTCGTACAGACAGGTGGCGGCCAGACCACCTAAGTACTCAAACGCGCGGACGTGTTCGCGGATGGTGGTGGCAAAGTCCTGCCTCTCCACAAACCGGACATACTGGCGGCGCGAGTAAGCCAGGATATAACTGAAGGCGTGCACGCGGCGCCGGCCTTCGACGGTGAAGGCGATGTCGTAGGGCGAGTAGTCCATCTGCGATTGCAGTCCCTGAGCCGTTTCAAATCGCTCGACGGGTGGTTTCGGCAAATGCGGGCGGAGCCTGCGCAGCCACTCGCGCACAATGGTATATCGGCCCTGGAACCCCAACCGGCGTAGTTCCTCGTGCAGTCGCACGGCGGTGAGTTGGGGATAGCGTTCCAGCAGTTGCGCGATCTGATCCGCAAACGGATCCAACAGGCTCGGCCGGCGTACGCGCTCCTTTTCCGCGGCGCCCGTACGGCGATTCTCCAGAGCCGCCAGCACAGCCGCCACGCTCTTGCGGTCGATTCCCAGCAGGCGTGCAATCCGGCGCTGCGAAGTGCCGCCATAGTGGAGCCGGACGATCTCGTTGCGTGTGGACTCGTTCATGCGTGCTCCAGTTCGCTGACGAAGTCTTTGCTCAGCGCCGCCACCGATCCCGCATCCCGCGCCAACTTCTGGAAACGGGGCGTCAGGATCACGCGATCTTGCGGTGTGAGTCCCGTACGACCCTGGTGCGCCAGCCACACCTCCATGCGGCCCAGCACATCCAGCAGCAGCCCGACCCGTTTCCATACCTGGTTCCCGGCTTCGCTCAGTCGCGGATCGCGCACCGCCGGGAGCGCTCCCTTGGCCTGCGTTAGCGCTTCGCGCGGATGCTGCAACAGGTACTGTTGCTGGCGTCGATCGGAGCATCGCAGCCACAGATCCACCACGCCGGCCAACTCCGCGGTAGTCAGCGCCTCGCGCCGGATCGCCTCCAGGACTTCCGCCTGGTTGCCCTCCGGCAACCGCACCACCTGCCGCGCCGCCGTGGGCGTCAACAGGCCGACGCGCAAGTCGTCTTTCGCCTTGGGCCCCAACCGCTCGATCAGCGCCAGGCGCCGGCACACCCAACTCTTGTGGCGTCCCAACAGTTCCGCCACCTCCACCTGGCTCATCCCGTCCTCCCGCACCAGAGCTTGAATAATCCAGGCTTCTTCCAACTCCCGGGTGCGGCCTCCGGCGCGATTGAGCCCGTAGATGGCAGCCTTGGCCGTGCGCTCGTCGGCCTCCAGAAGTCGGGCCGACAGATGGGAGATGTGTGCCGTGCGCGCCGCACCCAGCCGCTTGAAGCCGTCGATGAGCTCGTAGCGTTGCTGGCGCTGGCACACCACCACCGGCGACAACTGCCCGTAGCGCTCCAGCGACCGCGCCATGGCACGCTCCGCCTCCGGCAGGTGCAGGCGATAGCGGCCGTAGTGTTCGCCGATTGCCTGGCATTCCAGCTTCAGCACGTTCTCGTTGGCCCAACGCAGCACAGGCTGAATGTACGCGCAGCGCCGGGGATCGATCAATATGGCAAGCTCATCTCGGAGTTCAGGTGCGCTCTCACGGCAGCCGTCCGCGGGGCCACCTTCCAGGATGGGCGCGCCGCCTGGCGGACCTCCTGTGCCAGCGCCGCTCTCGTTCCCAGACGCGCTCCATCGCACGCTGGCACGCCGGCGAGCAGAACCGTTGCAGTGGCGATCGCCGCGAGCGCACGAAGCATTCGTAGCAGCCGGGCCGGTTGCAGGCACGATCGAAAAAACTTCTTAGGGATGACCCTCGCGGCCTCCGGAATTACCTCTTTCTCTGGTGGTTTTCGTTCTTTGACGCGCTCCCGGTAACGCCGGCTTTGCTCGTTCCGCTTCTGTTTGCACGCCGCTTTGAGTCGGTACTTCTGTCGGGCCTTCCACTCCGACCACGTGCGCGCCGCCTTGCGGCAGCCATCGCTGCAATACCGCTGCCGCGCGTGTCGCGGGCGAAACCGCTGTGCGCATCCCTTCAACAGGCACCGGCGCGTCCGCGGCCGGCGAGACGGCCGCTTCCGTCCGTGGGCCGCTTGCCTTTCGTCCTGCCTTGTAGGATTCTCGTTAGGGCCCATGGGAGGTCTTGCTCCCAGAAGCTCAGGCCCTGGAGGGGAATGTCACTCCTCTCCGGGGCACCGATATCCGGCTCAGTGGAAACTCAACACTCTATCAAAAGCTGAGCCTCCTGAATCTGGTGCCGGAGATAACGCCGGCAGCCGGTCAGCCCGTCTCTCGGATGCCCTTATTCCCGCCATGGGCGGGGGCGCGGTTGTGGTGCTAATGATCCCTCTTGAAACCAGTTGGTTCCTTCGCGCTCGGCGCGGCATATTCTGGCACGCCTATTTCCCCGAGGAATAGGGCGCAACTTCAAACGACCGGAGCACTCCCGCCGATGCAGGGGGTCCTTCACACCGGACTGGTCCATGCACCGCCATCGAACGTTGGCGGCGTGGCCCACCATGGCCCCGCTAAAATGGCCCGCTCCCCCACCGCCATCAACACGGCGGTAACGACGGGAACGTCTTTGCCGGCGCTGAACGCAAAGTAATCATCTACGGCGCGCGCGTAAGCGTCCAGCGTATTCGCGGCAAGACCCAGGTTGGCTTGTATTTGCAGCCAGGCTCGGGCCAGGCCACAACCGGCGGCTCGCGGATAACGCAGCCAGGGAACCTCAGCCATCTTCGATCCTCCCCTCGCGGATGAAATGGAATCAGTGTGGCAGGATTCCGAAACAGGGTGATGAAGTTCTGGTTTCAAAACAAGAACGATACTGAATGTTCCACGGTGATAGTGCAGGATCGCACCATACCGATTCTCGATCTGCGAAAGGCAGGTTATGTCAATTCCAAAGTCAATCCAAGACTACTTGCGTTGGTTCGGGACCGAGTTGGGCGACCGGATCGTGCAGATGTTTCCCGCCCTGTACAAGCCGGGCGATCCGGTTTCTCCTCGCATGCAGACCTTATTGCGGAAACCCTATCCCGCGCAGGAAGTGGTGGCGATGTCGGTGGTCCGGCGCTGGCAGGAGGCACATGCGGCCGCCGTAATCGCAGAATGTGGAACGGGAAAGACTTTGGTGGCTCTCGCGGCAATCCACTGCCATTCTGATGGCAGGCCGTATACAGCGCTGGCACTTGTGCCGGGACACCTAACTGGGAAAACTGCCCGCGAGGCCTTTCAGACGCTGCCTGGGGTGAGAGTCTTCTTCACCGACGCGTTGCGTGATCGCGCGCGGGACGGATCGCCCTGCGGCATCAACGAGGTCAAGCTACGCCATGGGAAGATCGTGCGAGAAGGCTTGCACACAACTCTGACGGATCTCCGTCTCCGTAAACAGTACAGAACCGCGCGCGAGCGTTGGCATCGGGAAATATGTCCGGGTCCGGCGCTTCTGATCGCGGGACGCGACCGCGCCAAACTCGGGTGGTTCTGGCGTCACGCCTATGCGACGGCGAAGTCCGGACCCTGCCTTGGCAGCACGGTCAATCCAGATACAGGACGACCTGTATACGTTGCTGAGAACCGATTGCTTGCTTCGGACTTTGGCAAGGCGCGGATCGATGAGATAGTCACCGTGATCGGAGATGAAGGATCACCGACCGCCAAGTCCCGGCGAGCGCTCTATAGCCCACTTTGGCAGGCGGATCGCAACAGAATTCGGCGTGTGGCCCCGTTGGAGTTTATAGGCCGCTACATGCCGGGCTGGTTTGATTACGGCATTGCGGATGAAGTCCACCAGTTGGCCGGGGACACCGCACAAGGTAATGCGCTTGGCACGATGGCCTCCTGTGTCGACCGGATTGTGGTCCTGACTGGGACACTGTCCAGTGGCTATGCCGACGATCTACACAAGATTCTGTTCCGCCTCAATCCCGGGAAAATGGTCCGGCTCGGCTACGATTGGGGCGAATCGGGCAGACGCGCGTTCGCGGAGGCCTATGGCGTGTTGGAAAAGATCACGACGGTCGAGCCGGCCGACAACGCGTGCTCCAAAGCGCGGGTCACACACCAAGTCAAGCGCCGGCCGGGCGCATCGCCATTGCTATTCGGACAGTTTCTGATGGAGTTTGCGGCGTTCCTCTCGCTGGAGGACATCGCCTGCGATTTACCACCCTACACCGAGGAGGTGATTGGCATCGAGATGGATCCTCCACTGTGCGCCGCGTATTGCAAACTCGAGGACGCGGTCAAGGGCGCCCTGAAGCAGCACCGCGGCAATCACTCTGTGCTGAGCGTCGGATTGAACGCCCTCTTGATGTACCCTGACCGGCCCTACGACGTTGGAGAGTTGTTCGGCTGGGAGTACGATCCGGAGGCCGAGCGGCGGGAGCGGTTCCTGATCGCCAAAACCGAAGACTTGGATCGCGACTGTCTCCAGGCCAAGGAGCGCCGACTGATCGAGATAGTCAAGGCGGAGTTGAAACTGGGCCGTCGCTGTCACGTCTACGCTGTCTATACCCAGAAGCGCGATGTCACTCGCCGCCTTGAGGCCGTCCTCGCACGGGAGGGCACCCGTGTTGCAGTGCTGACTGCGGACGTTCCCACCGAGAAGCGGGAAGCTTGGTTTGAGAAGAAGCTGCGAGAAGGGGTCCAGGTGACGATTTCAAACCCCAAGATTATCGAGACTGGCCTTGACTTGCTGACCCACGCCTCGCTGATCTTCTACCAGTCGGGCTATTCGCTACATACTCTTCGGCAGGCCAGTAGACGATCTTGGCGCATCGGACAACGCGAGCCCGTCCGCGTGTACTACCTCCACTATCGGGACACAATGCAGTCCAACTGTCTGCGGCTGATGGCGAAGAAGATGCTGGTGTCGCTGGCGATGGAGGGCAAGTTCTCCGCCGCGGGGCTGAACGCGTTCGAAGAGGATGACGACATGCTCACGGCAATGGCCCGGGAACTCGTCACGCAGCAAGGAATCGGTGAATCGGCCGATGCCGTGTGGCGTGACATGCAGGTGCAACAAAGGAGCATCCTGCCGACGAAACTGGTTGTACCAGCGGCGTCCGGCACCGATGTTGGATCCTCGCCACCACCGCCAAAACCCTCGGTAGCACTGCCGATGCGAAGCAGCGCTGACGCCCCGAAGTTTGGTGTCCGGCCGCCGGTGCCAAGCCGCCGCCAGGACGGAGTCATCCTGGTCCCCGAACAGTTTTCGCTGTTCTGAAAGGCAACTCCGCGTGCACTGCTGCTTACCGTTGGTGGACGAAATCAGGGCCTTTCCAGCCATCCCTCTCGGAAATCTGGGAATGAGGACGGCCCTCTGGAATGTGGGCAGGCCGGCGAGATAGATCGCGTCTGCCCGGTGATTCACGTAAGCCTCGAAAACGAAATCGTTCCAATATTCCCTGGCCGACCCCATATTTCATGTGCTGCTCGTAGTCGTCGAAGCCGGCCGTCGCGGGGAACGTGCGACGGAAGTACGCCAGCCAGTCGTTCGGCTGCGGATGCATTACGGATTATGGTGTCGTGAAGACGACAGCTCAATGAGTATTGGTGTGCTCTCGAAGATCTTTCGCGAGGACCGTCTTCAACGCACGTTCCATTTCCTCTGGATGGAAACCGAATGGCCCGGGCCTGCTCTTGTACGCGACCCTGCCATTCCGGTCGATCACATAGAGCCGGTCCGGCCAGCCGGTGTAGGCGCGTTCCGTGGGATTCTCGAACGGGTCCAGCAGGGCCGGGATCGACAGGTGCAGGTTCCTCACACATGCCCCCGCGATCTCGCTCCGTTCCTCATTGTTTTTGGGTGTGAGAAACACTACGTGCTGCCGCACATTGGATTCCATTTGCCACACGTCGCTGGGATGCGCCTCCTGTATGTAAACGATGTAGAACACCGCGCGGTCCCGGTACTGTTCGTACAGCCTGTTGAGCACGGGAGCCTCCCGGCGGAATGGCGGTCAGGTGTAGCTCCCGAACACAAGCACCACGGGCTTCGATCCGCGAAAGGACGACAATCGCACGGCGCCGGACTTGTCCAGCGTGCTCAGCGTAAAATCGGGAGCGGCATCGCCCACATTGAAGGTACCAGCGCGCGCACGAAACCATAATGTCTCGAAAGGCAGAACAAAGTAGAATGGCACGGGGAGTTTCGACATGAACGCGCCGAATTGTTCAGGGGGCGCCTTCATATTCGTGTACACTACACCGAGGAAACCCAGCCATGCGACGCTCAAAGCGGCCGCCGTCAGTCCAGTGGTTTTGACAATGGATCTCACCATTCGATTGCCCTCGAGTCCCCTACCTCCGCCCGAAGCACGGCGTCATCAGCGGAGTCAGAGTAGCATGGCGTCCCGCAGATGGCAATAACATACAAGTACTATGTCTAGGCAAGTGGAAATGTCCCCTTTTCCCTTGGTCTCAAGCTCGGACCTGCCATCCATCAATCGACCGAAACCTTGAGAACCGGGGACAGCGGACTCCTCGCCCGTTACCTCATTCGAACACGTCATAGTAGCCAGGACTGCACGATACAGAGACCTGCCGGACCCCGGGCGGCCGCGTCAAGCGCAAAGAAACGCGCCGGAACTTCCCGTCGTGCATGAGATGTTCTGGCTTAAAGGCGAGGACGTATTCCGAACGGATCTCGTCATTAAGCTGCCGTATCGCGCGCTCGAGATCCGAAAACGAGTTCATGGCGAAGTTCCTCCCGCCGGCGGCGTCACAGAGTCGGTCCAGAAGCTCGGGGCCGGACGCCGTGTTCGGGTCTTCAAATAGCTTTTGCTGAGGAATGCTCACAGCATACACCTGCGCTTCGGTCTCCAGCAGAATCCGCTGTACTTCCGCTTCGTGCGAGCGGCTTTGATTGTCACCGCCGTCGGACAGAACTAGAATTACGCGCCGCTGATTGTGCGCATGCCGCATCAACATGGCCGCACTCCGCACCGCGTCCAAGAGTGCGGTGTTGCCCTGACTCTTAGCCTGCAGGAGCCGGTTTTGAATCGTTCCGGCGTCACGCGTGAAGTCGGATTCGACCACCACCCGATCCGCGAAGCTGATGAGCGCAAACTCATCGCTGTCGGTGCATTGGTCGAGGAACTTCTGGACCGCCTCGGCACAACGGCGGACGCCCTTGCCCATACTGCGGCTCTCATCGAGCACAAGGACGGCTGAGACGGGCACTTCCGTCTCGCTCACCGACACGATCTTCTGCTCCGCGCCGTGCTCGAACAGGTGAAAGGAGCTCGGTGGCAACCCGCGAAGCGGCTTCCCATTCCGATCAAGCACCGAAACGTCAATCAGGGCGAGATTCGACCACACGCTGAGCTTCGGAGCGTGATCGATCTTTTCATTGGCGACGTGGGTCCGGATCCCCGCAGTGGACTGCGCCCGGATCTCCGGACCCAGCAGGAACAGCAGCATCGCTGCAACCGGTGGTAGTCGACGGATCACCATAGCAGTTTCATGCCAAACCGAATCTGCCGGGCGTTGCGAGACTGGTTGACCTGCCCGAAGTTGGCGTCGCATACCAAGCTATCGGGGTTCCTGAATTGTGCATAGTTCATGTCGTTGAAGAGTCCCGCCCGGCACTGGAGTTTCATCGTTCCAGTTGCTGGGAAGCCTGCGAGACTGCGAGCCTACTTAGGTCAACTCGGCCAGCAGATTCTTGCCAAAGGAATGTTGAATGCTGAGATTCGATCGCCACCGATCTATACTGCGTCACAGTCAGCAGGCTGTAGGCGAGCCCCATGAGCGCCCTAGAAAGAGATCCGTGCGCTTAGCTGGAATTCGCGGCCAGGCGTGGAAGCCTCCGTGACGGTGGCGAATTGTGGCGTGTTAACGAAGCGGTTCGGCGTGCCCCAGTTCGAATGGTTCAGCGCATTGAAGGCCTCGCCGCGAATTTCCATGTGCAGGCGTTCGGCCAGCACGAACGAACGGACCAGCGCGAGATCCATCGTCTGCATGCCCGGCCCGTAGACGGTATTTCGTCCGACGTTGCCGAAGGTGTACGCGGCTGGCGTGCTGAAAGCGGACGGATTGAACCATTCCGCCGTTGTTCCCGTACCGGTGCCGAAAGCTGCCTGCCCATTGTAGTTGGCGCGTACGGGATTCTCACCTACGATCGATCCTGAGTTCGCGGTGTCGCCAAATACCGAAATGGTGAACGGAGAGCCGCTCTGGATTTGATAGATGGTGGAGAGGCGCCAGTTCCGCGTGAAAGCGCGCCTCCAATCCGCGGTTTTCCAGGCGGGCAGTTCATACACGACGCTCAGCGAGAGGCGATGACGCACGTCGCACGCGGGCCCTTTCTCCGCGTCGAGATCGTTATTGTTCTGCGGGATCGAGGATTCAGCCATGGGTGAACGAAACTCGGGAGCATTGCTGAGATTCTTGGCGAAGGTATAATTGGCCAGCAGACTCAGCCCGCCCGAATACCGCCGCCGCAAGCTGAGGTAGCCGGCGTCGTACCAGCTTCGGGCGGTGTTCTGGAGGTCGTTCACGGCGCTCACCGGGAAGGTGCTGCTCGCCACCTGGATGGTGTCCGGAAATACGGTACCCGGCAGAAACGTGGCGGTGGCATAGGGCCGGCGCGGTTGTATGGCGCCCGGTCCAGGAAGCGCATTGTTGATAAGGTGCGCTTGCTGCAGATGCAGCCCGCGCTCGCCGTGATAACCGGCTTCGAGCGTCGTTGCGGTCCCAAGGCTCTTCTGGAGGGAGCCGCTCCACTGCTGCACGTACTGCGCTCGCGCGTGAGGATCGAAGCCCGTGAAACTAACCACCGTGTTGCCGAGCACGGGCTGCGGGAAGTTGAATCCGTTAATCTGTGGGGTGAAGTTATCGCTCTGCTGCGTGATGGGGAACAGAATGGGCACGTTGTGCAACTGGTTGCACCATGTGTTCATATCCACCGGCATATAGAAGACACCGTACGCCGTGCGGAGGACGAGGCCGCTCTGCTTGAAGTGGTGTGCCACGCCAAGCCGTGGGGCAAAGCGCAGCTTGGGGGGATATTGTAGGCCGCGCGGCATGCCATTTTGACCACCGATGAAGGCCACCAGTTTGCCATTCTCCTGCATGATATTACTCCAGTGGCGCTGGATGTCCACCAGCGGCGTTTCGAATTCGTAACGCACGCCGACATCGATCGTCGTGGATGACGTGACGCGCCATGTGTCTTGCGCGAAGGCGTCTACCGACCAGTTACGCAGGTTCATGCTGGGCACGCCGGCCTGCAATTGCCGGGACGCGGGATCGCCCAGCAAGAAACTTGCCAAGGCGGATCCGGTGCCGTCATTAGTCAACGTTTGCGTGGTGAAACCCGGTGTGAATTGGTAGTACCCACGACTCTGGACCAGTGCCCACATGGGCCAGATCACCTTCCGGTAGTCCCCTCCAAACTTGAAGCTATGGCGGCCCTTCTGCCAGGAGAGTGTTTCGCGGCCTTCGAAGGTGGTGTTCCACTGGGACATCGGCGTGGCCTGCCATGCGTCGCCGAACGGGGAGTAACCTTGGACGTTGAAATACGGCGCGCCCCATGCGGCTGGTCCGCCGAAGTTCGTCCCGGTGATTCCCAACGTATCCACGATGTCGTTCACGCCGTTGTTTTGTGTCCAGTGGTGCATGGCCAGACGGGAAACGCCGACGGAGGCCGTGTTCACTATGGCCGGCGAGAGGATGCGCGTCCAGATAATCGAACCGTTCTGCGAGGCATTGTCGAAATTGAAGCCGTAGCCGGGAAGATTCTGCGGCGTGAACCCCTGTTCGTTGCTCGACGAGAACCGGGCATTGAGTGTGCCGCTGTTGCCGAAGGTGCGATCGACGCGAATGGTGCCCTGATTGTTGCGCTCAAGGGCGTCGCGGACATCGAGCAGGTTATTGGAGTCCATGCCGGAGCCGAAGACGGCCGGCGTTCCGTTCATCGTCATGCCGTAACCCATGTCGCCCGTCGTGTTCGGGCGCGGCACGTAATTCTTCATCATCAGGGCGGCCGCCGGATTGAGCCGTGTGACCGGAATGACGTTGTTCGGGAACGCGTCGCGCAGCGTCTGGGGATTGCCGGTGCTCGCCGGCAGCGCCGGGTTGTAGTTCGGATTCGCACGGGAGGTGGAGGGGTCGAAAACCGTGGCGCCGCCGGCGGTGAAGTCGCCACGCGCTTCCGCGTCGGTCGGGACCGTGTCCATCGCGGTCTGCGCCTGGGTCTGGTGGAAGCCCTCATAGTTAGCGAAGAAGAACGTCTGTTTCCCGAAGAGCGGTCCGCCGATCGAGCCGCCGTAGTTATTCTGCACGAGATGGCTGGTCCCGGGCATTTCATTCCACGTGCGCGCGTCGAGGCCGTTGTTCCGCAGGAATTCATAACCTGTCCCGTGGAACTCGCTCCCGCCCTGGCGGGTAACAATATTTACCTGGCCGCCGCCAGCGCCGCCGAGTAACTGCCGGTTTGCACTTGAAACTCCTGTACGGCATCGGGCGACAGACTCAAATTCATGGTGTTGAATGTCGGGTCCGTATTGGTGACGCCGTCGAGCAGGTAAAAATTGGCATCGGGCCGGTTGCCGCCTATTGTGAGCGCGGACCTCTGGCCAGGGCGCCAGTAGAGTGGGCTCATGTCGCCGGTTTGAGCACCGTGGCTGACGTGTGCGTCCGGTACGGTGAGCGCCAGGTCTATCAACATCCGGCCATTCAGCGGCAGATCCTGAATCGACTTCGGTTCCACCACTTCGCCGATGCTGGCGTCCTGCGTATTCAGACTCTCGGCGGACGCAATAACGGAAACGGTCTCGTACTTCCCACCCAGTTGCAGCGAAAGATCGAGCCCCATGTGCTGGCCGACCTCGAGAACGACATCGCGTTTGAGGTCCGCAAAACCGTCAGCGCTCACTTGCAGCGAATACTCGCCGGGGACCAGATTGGGGACCTCGAACAGACCCTGGTAGTTGGTCGAGGTCTGGCGGGCAGCGGCGGTTGTCTTTGCGGTGACAGTGACCCGTGCCCCGGAGATCGGCGTCTGCGCAGGGTCCTGAAGTTTACCACTCAACGTCGCAAAATTGCTCTGCGCGTACATCGATGCGCCAGTCGCGAGGAGAAGCACCAACAGCTTGGACATCATGAGCCTTTCGTGCAAGACAGAGTTTCTAATTTGATCGCATTGACGGTAGTTTCATAGCGAGCCGCCGTCGATTCGATTCACAACTTGAGCGTCGCCCATGCGGCGCGACACCTTCAGCGGAGATTAGTAGTTTCCCATCTTTTTAGGTGTTGGTAAATAATGTAAAAAGACTAGGGAACTAGGGAACACGGGTCCTTTTATAGACGACCTGCCGCAGTCGGACGAAACAGCTCAACTGGCCGCCGTGAAAGAAGACCTGAAACCGAAAGACAAACGACAGAGAAGAGCGACTGCTTATCGTGAGCCGGACTTGCCCGCGCTTATGAAGAGCCAAAAAAGGTTGCCGACATTGGCTCTGCGAGCGGGACTATACGGCTTCACGATAAGGCCGAATCCTGCAATCAGTTGCCTCTAGAACACGAACTTCAGCGCCAGTTGCAGCAGACGCGGCGGCCCCGCCTGGAGGATCTGGCCGAACGCGGGAGACTCCAGGTCGTTCACGGGCAGTCCGAAATTCGCATGGTTCAGCAGGTTGAAGCACTCCGCCCGGAACTGCACGCGCCTGGTCTCGTCGATTTTGAAGTACTTGAAGAACGAAAGGTCGACGTTCTCGATCCCCGGCCCGCGGGCCACATTGCGACCCTCATTGCCGAACTGGCCAGCCTGCGTTTGCGGGTTGAGTTGCAGGAACGGCGCACGGCTCACCCACTCATTCGGCGTGTGAGGTTGCCCCACGTTTGGATTGGAAATCAAGTCGGGCCGGCTTGAGTAGAACCCGCTGATTTCTGGCGCACTGCCCTGCAAGGAGACGTCAGCACTATCGTAGACGGTAAACGGCGTGCCAGTAGATAGGTTGGCGATCGCGTTGAGCTGCCAGCCATCGGCGAAGAATGCGGCGGCTCGCGAAGCCCGATGTCGGGTCGGCAGTGCCCAGGTCCCGCTGAGCACGAACCGCTGCGTGGCATCGAACAGCGACGGGCCGTGCTCAGCCCGCAAATCGAACGGGTTTTGCGCCAAGTCGTTTTCACCGGCCACCAGGGTGGGCGCCGAGCCGGCGACATTCAGCGTGGAGATATAGTCAAGACTCTTCGAGTACCAATAAGATGCCAGGAAGCTGAGGCCGTGCGCATACTGCCGTGAAAAGGCTACTTCCAAGGCGTGGTAAGTGGAACTGGAATCATCGGCGAGTAATCCGACCGACCCGTAATTGCAGAGGCCGGCGGCGTTGCACGTGGTGTACTGACGAATCTGGTTGTTGTTGTTCGAGTTGACGCCCGGCCCATAAATGCTGGGATTCGCTTCGATAAAACGCGGCAGATGCGTGCCTTTGTTGCCGACGTAGCGGACGTCGAGCAGATAGTCCGTGGCGAGGGTACGCTCAATGGAAAGATTCCAGTTCTGCGAGTACGGCGGCCGCATACCCGACTGCACGGTGAGAACCGTGGCCGGCGCAACGAACGTCTGGCTGCCAAACGGAGTCGCTGTACCGCCATATGGATTGGCCAGGTTGAATCCCGGACCGGGCAACTGGTATGCCTGGGTCCACGGCAGCGCGCTGATGGCCGCCTGCAGCGGACCGCCCACGCCATTGGTAAATCCATCGTAGAAAATCCCGTACCCGGCCCGCACAACGGTTTTATTGCCTCCGAACGGATCCCAGGCGAGGCCCACGCGCGGCATGATCTCCCGATAGTCGACGGCGGCGATGCCCGCGGGCACACCGGGGTCGCCCGGGAACAGCAGACCTTCCGGGGCGTTCGGGTAGATCTTCGATTGCCGGCCCGGCGCCCAGGCGTTCATGCGATTCCGAATGTCGACGTAGGGCGTATTCACTTCGTATCGCAGACCCAGGTTAAGAGTCAGACGCGAGTTTATCCGGTACTCGTCCTGCGCGTACCCGGCTGCGACCCACTTTCGAAGCCCGCGGTCGAACTGGCCGCCACCCTGAAAAAACTGTACCGATTGTCCCAGCAGAAAACTGGCGAAAGAATCGCTGGCGGGAAAGGGCGCGAAAACGAAGAACCCATTCGTGGCGATTCCGAGGATCGCATTAATCTGTTGGCGCATCAGGTCGGCACCGAATTTGACGTTGTGGCGGCCGCGGGTCAGGGCTAAGGAGTAGGATCCCTGGTAGTCGTTCTGATAGGTGTTCTGAGGTCCCGTAATCGGATTGCCCAGCGATGCGTAGCCGCTCACGATCAGGTATGGTACGCCTTGGTTCAACCCGAGGGTGGGTTGGTACTGAAACCCGAGGCTACTGCCGGGCGTGTGATTAGCCGCCTGTCCGGCCAGGAACACATTGCGCAGGAAGGAGGCGCGAACCGTCTGCACGGTCAGCGGCGAAATCAGGTGGACCCATGAGGCAGTGGCGGAATTGGTAGTTATGTCGTCGGTCACCGGAAAACCCGGAACGCCGGCTCCTGAGATGGGTAGCGGGTCGAATTGGTGCAGAGACGACGTGGAGTACCGTGCAAAGAACTGGTCGTTCGGCCCGAAGTAGTGATCCAGGCGGACGCCGCCCTGATCGTAGTTCGTCGATCCAAGTTGGGTAGATTCAAAGACATTGGTGCCGATATTGGGCAGCGGATAAAGTTTCTCCGCCTGTACGGCGATCGGGTTCTGCATGTAAGACGGGATTTGGTTTCCCGGAAACGGCTGGCCGGTGAATTCGTTGATCAGGGGAACGGGCTGCCCCGTGGCGGGATCGCTGAGTCCGGAGAAATCGCCATTGCGCTCCGCGGCGGTGGGAACGATAGCGGCCTGTGTCGTTCCCGCTGAATCGCGCTGGCCTTCGTAGTAGGCAAAGAAGAAATCCTTGTTTTTGCGGATGGGGCCACCCAGGGTCGCGCCGTACTGATTGCGGTGCAGCGGTTCAGTTCGTGCGGCGAAGAAATTGCGAGCGTCCATGGCATTATTCCGCAGAAACTCGTAGATGTCGCCATGAAAACTGTTGCCTCCAGACTTGGTGACCACCGACGTGGTCGCGCCACTGGTATCGCCGTATTCGGCGGGAGCGTTCAGGGTGAGAATGCGGAACTCATTCACGGCGTCCACGGGCGTGCGCAGTGCGTATCCGCCATTCACACTGTCTACGTTGCTGGCGCCATCGAGCAGGTAGTTATTGGATTCCGGGCGCTGGCCATTCACCGCGTACGCCTGACCGCTGCGCGCGATGCCCCCCGCCTGGGAAAGACCCGCCGTCATGGGAGAGACTCCGGGCTGGAGCAGACCGAGTTGCGTGAGGTCGCGGCCATTCAGGGGAAGATCGGCCGCCTGCTTTTCGGAGACCACGTTGCCGATGGTCGGGCTACTGTCGACAGTTACTGTCTGGCCAATGACGTTGACTTCGCTGTGCTCGCCGGCGATCTGCAATTGCACGGGCCAGTTCACAACCTGGCCGATATCGATGCGAATGGACGAGGCAGAATACGGCGCGAATCCCGGGGACTTCACCTCGAGCAGGTAGTTGCCGATGGGCAGGTCGGAGAAATGGAACGAGCCTTGGTGCGAGGAATGCCCGGCACGCGTGAGGCCCGTCTGCGCGTTGTGGACGGTGACTTCGGCGTTCGACACCAGCGCCGCGGCGGGATCGGTAATTTGTCCTTCGAGTGTTCCGATGGGGGTCTGTGCGCAAACAACGGTGCCAAGACACACCAACAATGCGACAACACTAAGCCGTTTCATACGTAACATCTCCATAGCAGGAACGATAGTCATAAGCTTTTTGAAGTTTCGCCGGTGGACGTGGCCACCGCAGTGCGCGATCGGCCCTGGAGGAACCAGACCAGGACACCGGCGGCGGCCAGGACGGCGACCGCAACCCAACCGATTGCGGCCGCCCGGTATTCACTCTCCCGCGCGCTCGCCAATGCCGTCTGCAGGAAGAACACTTCCAGCAGCATCCACAATCCGGCGAGAACCCAGAACCACCACGGGCGCTTTCGGATCGTGACAGTAAGGGCGTTCGCACCGTTGGGCATACTCATCCTCTTGCACCGGACGGAGGATCTTTCGTCCACCATTGTTCGGGGTCGTGCTGCCTCCCATAACCGAGGGCGTCATCCATAATGCGGAAAAGGCCATCCGCGGCCGGCGCTATGGAGGCGGTGGCTTTCACCACGTCGTGGACCCAAGCCTGGGCGGCCTTCGTATAAGGGCAACTCGCCAGGCACACGCCGCACCCGTTGTCGACTTGCTGCCAGTGTTGGAAGCAGAGGTAAGAATCCTCGAACCATGCCTTGTGCCCGGGGTTGTTCCACGGGCCTCTGGTCTTGAAACTCGGTTCGTCGTCGAACGACAGCGCGCCCGCTGGACACGCCTCCGCGCACTTCTTGCACTTCTTGCAGAATTCAACCAATCCGAAATCGACGGGCTTGTCGCAAGCCATCGGCAGATCGGTGAAGACCTTGCACAGCCGGACCGCGGGACCGAATTCCGGTGTGACCAGTTTGTTGAGGCGGCTGAGTTCCCCAATACCCGCCTCAACCGCGAACGGCACGCTCAACGCCGTATCGTTCACGCTGGGAATGGCCTGATAGCCGAGACCGCGAATGAACTCAGCCAACGATGCCACAGCGAATGCGGAGTGGCTGTAGCCGAGTCCGGTAGCGGCATCGCCCAGCGACGTAGGGGCGCGCGAGAGAAGATCAAGATCCATTGGGATGGCGATGGCCACGACCCATTTCATGGTTTTGGGAATCACGAACTTCGCGTCGGTCACGGCGGGGACTACGGTGTCTTCGAAGACGATGTCCTTTTTCGCTTGCCGGAGGTTGACATAACTCTCATTCATCGGTGCGATCCCAACCAAGCCGGCGCCGTAGAGCCGCGCCGCGGCTTTCACCGTCTTCGCCATTTCCTCCGGCGAAGATGTGTGACGCCCGACGCCCAATTCAGACGGCGTCTTCACGGCGATGCGCGTCCACGATAGCAGCCCGGCGCCCGGCTCGGTGCTGTTCATCAGGGTCCAGGAGCCTTCGCTCAACTGATGGTCGGCCAAACTGAAACCGGGCTTCCTATCTCGCATCCACCCAGCCAGGCGCTTGGCCTTGTCGCCCTGCTCCGCTTCGAACGAGCCGGCCCCGTCGCGCTCGGTCTTCAGCTGCTTGTAGATTGCAAAGATGTTGTTTCCCGAGAAGCGCCCGAACTCACTGGTCTTCTGCCCCAGAGTAGGCCGATCGACGGCCTTCACCCACCAGGCCCGCTTTCGACGCGCGCCGTTGGCGATTCCACCCAGCGCCGAGACGGCCGCCGGTATGCCGCCTGCGGCAATAAGCCCGGCCGTCGTTAACAGGGCACGCCGGCCTGTCTGCTTTCGTCCTATGTTCACGTTAGTGTTCCTGTCCACGCAATGCATTCCACGTCGTCAGCGGCCTGCCCGGCGACTCCGTGCCCGGGTGGCTTGAGACAACGACTCGGCCCTCACGGCGATACGTGCGCCGGAACGGGGCGCATCCGATGGACGCTGATGTATTCCTTCAGTGTCGCGAAGTTACTCTGCGCCCGCAGACAAGCGCGCGCAGTGACAATAATCGCGGTACGCCTAATGTATTCGGACTTCACTTCGCCCCGCGGACGGAGTAACACCCGGCGGACACACGACTGCCGCGTGTCCACAAGCAAGAGTGGAGTTATTAACCTCCTCTCCTCTTGCAGCGAGTTAATGGCCCGCGATGAGACGGTTATCGAATTGTCAAGAGAAAGTATCGTATCTGCAATCTCCACTGAGCACAATAATGTAAATCTACTAATAGCCTGTGGAGAGCCAACGTCAGTCGAGGGAAGCAACTCTCGACGCAGTTGTCTGAAGTGACGGGCCGCGCAGCCGTGGTCGCAGTAATATGTTCAGACTATTGCGTTGAAATCGATGTGGGGATAATCTCGTCAGAACATCAGAGAGGGATGCCCGGGGCTGAGAGGGTTGCTGCCGTTCATGATGCTCCTACCAGTGTCCGTCCATACCCATGTTACAAATACCCGGGGTCCGATAGGCATATCCAATGAGAGCAAATTCCATACTACTCGCGTTACTGGTATTAGCTTCCGCGCCATTTGGGTTAAAGGGACAGGACCCAAGAGGCGCGATCGAAGGCGAAATTGCGGATAAGACAGGCGGTGGAATCGCGGGCGCGCGAGTCTCCGCCAGGAGTCTCGACACGGGGTTAGCGATGGAGGTCCTGACTCCGCCAAGCGGCCTGTTTCGGCTGCCCCTGTTGCCGACCGGGCAGTACAGCCTCACTGTGGAAGCGGCTAAGTTTGCGAAATACGTGCAGCAGCCGATCCAGGTAAACGTCAGCCAGACTGTCCGTGTGGACGTGCAACTTGAACTGGCATCGGTCCAGGAGACCGTGAACGTAACTGCCGACGCGTCTCTCCTGGACTCGTCGACCAACACGTTGGGAAAAGTGGTCAGCGGGCGCGAGGTTCTGGACCTGCCACTGAATGGGCGTAACTTCACACAATTAGGGCTCCTGCAGACAGGCGTGGCACCGTTGACCGCGGGGGTTTTGACGGGCGGCGGGACGCTGCGGCAGGGGCAGGCTTATACCGTGAATGGCATGCGGCCAGAGTCAAATCTTTACCTGCTGGACGGAGCGCAAAACATAAATCGCATGGATGGCGGTTACGCGCTTAAGACTCCGGTGGACGCCATCTCGGAATTCCGGATTCTTACGCAGGGCGCGCCGCCCGAGTATGGAGGCACCAGCGGCGCCACCACAAGCGTGGTGACACGCGCTGGGGGCAATCAGTACCACGGTACGCTGTACGAATTTCTACGCAACGACGCGCTCGACGCTCGCAACTTCTTCTCGCAAAACGTGGAGCCTCTCAAGCAGAACCAGTTCGGCGGAACATTGGGCGGTCCGGTGAAGAACGACCGGCTCTTTTTCTTCGGCTATTACGAGGGTTTCCGCAACAAGCAGGGCGTCACCAATTCGGCAACAGTGCCGACGGCGCAGCAGCGGGCTGGCGATTTTTCAGGGCTGGGGACACCGCTCATCAACTTCGCGGCCGGAGGCGTGCCAATCCCCGGCAACCAGATTCCCGCACAAGCCATCAATCCGGTGGCGCCGAATGTTCTGGCGATGTATCCGCTGGGCAATGTGTCGCCTTCCATCTACCGGTCCACCGTGGTTGGCACGAATTTCTCCGATCAGGCGGGCGTGCGGGTGGATTTCAACGCTTCGCCAACGGACCAGTTGTTCGCGCGTTACTCCTATTCCGGCGGCTACGACATTAACCCGGTATCGGTACGCGGCACCGATGTACCCGGCTTCCCCACGCGCGATAATATTACGACTCATTCGGCGGTGCTCTCCAGTTCCCACCTCTTCTCGCCGTCGATCAGCAACTCCCTCCGGGCGACATTCTTCCGGTACCTCTTCGATTTCGACCTGCGGCTCAACAAAACGCCGCCGTCCGCCCTGGGCTTCCAGTTCAACTCGGCTTCGGACGTGGGACAGGGACCGCCGTTCTTCAATATCAGCGGCTATTCGCCCATCGGCGGCGCGATTACCGGTCCGCGCCTCTCGGCGCAGAACAGCTACGAGATCCAGGATGGGCTTTCCTGGGTGCGGGGCGCGCATTCGCTGAAATTCGGTGGCGGATTCCTGCGCACGCAAATCAACATGTTCCAGGCGATTGCGCCGAACGCCTTTTTCGTGTTTGCCGGGACATTTCCCACTAACAACGCCATCGCGAACCTGTTGCTGGGCGCTCCGGTTACCTTCTATCAGGGACTCGGCGACTTCCATCGCGGGCTGCGCCTGTGGAACCTCAGTTCTTACGCACAAGACGAGTGGCGCGTCACGAAGCGCTTCACGTTGAACTACGGTATTCGTTATGAGCGCCTCAATCCCATTCGGGAGATTCGCAACCGGCTGAACGGTTTCATACCCGGATTCCAGTCGCAAGTGATGCCGGGTGCGCCGAAGGGCCTGGCGTTCCCGGGCGATCCCGGCATAGGACCGGGGATCGCGCAAAGCTACAACGGCTTTATGCCGCGTATTGGCTTTGCCTGGGATCCGACTGGGCACGGCGGGTGGTCCATCCGGTCCAGCTACGGAATTTTCGACGATCAGTTCCAAAGCGGCGCCGGGGTGGCGCCTCAGGCACCTGTGAGTTCGCTACCTTGGGCGCAGTTCAATCAATACAGCGGCGCCGGGCTCAACTTCGCCGACCCTTATTCGGGCCACACTTTCCCGGCGCCCAATACCTTCGTAAGGCCATCCACCGTGTTCGGAATAGATCCGGCCGCGCGGCCGCCGTACGCGCAGGACTGGAATTTCAGTGTGCAGCGTTCATTCTTCGTCCAGTACCTATTGGAGGTTCGCTACGTGGGGGCCAAGGGAACGCATCTCCCGCGAAATGTCGAAGCTAATCCCGCGGTCTATGGACCGGGCGCTACGGCGCAGAATGCCGACGCGCGTAGAATCTACGCGAACTGCCCCGCTAACGGTGGGACCTGCGACTTCTCGACCGTCGGCTTGCTGTCGGATATCACGAACTCTACCTATCACGCGGGCCAAGCCAGCGTGTCGCGCCGCTACGCGTCCGGTATCGGATTCAACGTCTCTTATTGGTACTCTAAGTCGCTGGACTATCTGTCTTCGATGAATCTCTCCGGCTCCTCGGCGAAACCATTGGCGGGCGAGAACGATCTGGCGCAGAATCCCTTCGACCTGGCAGCCGAACATGGCCCCTCGCTCTTCGATGCACGCCAGCGTTTCGTAGCGAGCGCCAGTTGGGAACCGCGCATCCCCGGTACCGCCGCTCGCGCGCTTCGACTCGTCGCCAACGGGTGGCAACTCAATGCCATCGCCACTCACAGCTCGCCAACACCTTTCACGGTATCCGATTCCACCAACGTGTCGCTACAGGCAAACAGCCCGCCTATTTCGGGATTCCCCGCCAGTCGCCCCAACCTGATTGCGGACCCCAACAGCGGACCGCACACTGTGAACCAGTGGCTTAGTCCGGCCGATTTCCAGCGTTTGAATCCACAGACGCAGGCCGGCCAGTTCGGCAATGCCGGACGGAACATCGCGCGCGGACCGGCATTCACGGATCTGGACCTGTCGTTGACGCGCACCTTCGCTGTCAGAGAGACCGCACGCCTGCAATTCCGCGCCGAGTCTTTCAACGCCATCAACCACCCGAACTTCGGTTTGCCAGTGGCGGACTTGAACTCGGCGAATTTCGGGCAGATTTTCACGGCCGCGCCGCCGCGGTTGATGCAATTTGCGCTGAAATTCATTTTTTGACCGCGAGCCAATCATGAGCGAAGACCCGAAACCAGCAGGCAAAATGGAGCCAATGTTTCTTCCCGGCGTGGAGAATAACCCGCAGCCTGGACCTTATGCCGACGCCATTCGGATGATGCAGGCGGCGGGCCCCGAGTACCCGCAGATCTGGCACATGTTCGCCTTCAGGACTGAGGCCACCAGCCACCTGGCGCGATTTACGCAGGAGATCATGCGCGAGCCAGCGCCCCTAAGTCCAGGTCTCAGGGAGTTGATTGCCGCGTATACCTCCGCACGCAATCACTGCCCGTTTTGACTGAAGTCTCACGCCGCGGTCGCGGCGGTTCTTTTGGAAAAGGAGAGCGCTACGCAGTTCGACGGAGAACAGTACGTGGCTGGAGTGATTCGCGATCTGGAGACGTCCGGCCTCAGCGAAAAGGAGAAGGCGCTTCTCCGCTTTGTCGACCGGGTGAACCACCATTCGCCCGACATCACGCCGGCGGACATGGAACCCCTGCACGCCGTGGGCTGGGACGACGCGGCGATTTACTATGCCATCACCGTATGTGCCCTGTTCAACTTCTACAATCGGTGGATTGACGCCAGCGGTGTGCACGCGCTATCGGATGAGGCACACCGGCAGGGCGGGAAGCGGTCGGCTAGCGTAGGCTATGTCAGAAAGTAACATCAGCGGTTCCCGGCGGAACGAAAGCTCTTTCGCCTATCCTGGCTGGCGGGTGGCCCTCGCTTCCGGGGCGGGTGTACTGGTCGGCTTTGCCTCTCTGCTGGTTTACACATTCGGGATCTTCCTGAAGCCCGTGACCGAAGAATTCGGATGGTCCCGGCAGGCGGCGTCGTTGGCCTTCAGCATCGCCGCCCTGATGATTGCGGCTTGTTCGCCGCTGCTTGGCCACCTGCTGGACCGGGTGGGAGCGAGGCGTGTCATCCTGCCGTGCGTGACCGTCTTTGGATGCGCTTTCGCTTCCCTTGCCCTGCTGACGCCGCACCTCTGGCACCTCTACGCAATCTTTGCGATTCTCGGGGCAGTCGGGAACGGCACTGCCATGTTGGCTTATTCGCGCGCCGTTTCCACGTGGTTCGAGCGCCGTCGTGGAATGGCGCTGGCGCTGATGATGACGGGCGGTGCCGTGGGCGCCATGGTTCTGCCGCCCGTGGCGCAAGCTCTAATCCAGGGTCTAGGCTGGCGCGGCGCTTTCGCCACTCTCGGCGCCCTGGTTCTGGCGCTGGCGGTGCCCGTGGTGGTGCCGCTGGTTCGCGATAAGCCCGGTTTCCATCGCGGCATCGGAGGGGACGCAGGGGGCGCTTCGGTTCGGCAGGCATTGCTTTCGCGCGCGTTCTGGATTCTGGTGTTGGTTCTCTTTCTGTGTTCGCTCGGCCAGAACGGCATGATCACGCATCTTTCCGCCTTGCTGACGGACCGCGGCGTCTCGTCCCATGACGCAGCCATCGCGGTTTCCTTAATGGGCGCGGCGAGCCTTCTGGGCAGGCTGGTCACGGGTTGGCTTCTCGACCGCTTCTTCGCGCCGCGCCTGGCCTTCTGCCTGCTCACGCTGGCCGCCCTAGGCATCTTCATCCTTTCAACCGCACATTCGCTGGCGATGGGCTCGCTCGCGGCGATTCTGATCGGCACAGGCATGGGTGGCGAAGCCGACATCACTCCGTATATCTTGACGAGATACTTCGGTCTGCGGTCGTTCTCGATGCTCTACGGGCTTACGTGGACGGCGTACGCCGTAGCCGGCGCGATCGGTCCGGTTCTGATGGGCCGGGCCTTCGACACAACCGCGTCCTATCAGGCGCTGGCGCAAAAGCTCTCCTTCCTCATGCTCTTTTCCGCGGGGCTCATGCTCGTCATGCCGGCATACAACGCCTATGCAGGACAGCGACTTCCGGCGCCTCAACTCCGCGCCGAGGCCGCTGGGAGTTAATACCTTCCCACTAATACCTTCCTACTATTGCGCGCCGCCGCCCCTGCAAGTAAAATTGGCTCCCATGAAACACCGATTGGCAATCGCCGCCATTTTTGGGATCGTCATGAGCGCATCCGGCTTTTCGGCCGACCAGAAAACAGTCACAGGATGGGTGCTCGACTCCGCTTGTGCCTTCACGAAGGGGCTGACCAAACCGATCAGCGTCGATTGCGCGGTATCCTGCGCCAAGAATGGATCGCCGCTCGTCATCTTACAGGACGACGGCTCCATTTACTGGCCGATCGCAGAAACCATGCCGGCTGATGGTCAGAATAAGCGGCTGATGCCGTTCGCCGGCAAGCGGGTCACAGTGACGGGCAAGACCTATATCCGTGGTGGCTCAGTCGCGATCGTCATCGACAAAATCACCGAAGCAGGCGGCCGGTAAGTCCTCAGCGTGGCAGTGTGGTCGAAAGGGCTCGTCTATGAACCGTCGCGATTTTGTGCGATGTGCGGCCGCCGCTTCCGCCGGCGTCGCATTTGCGAAGACGGAGGGCCCGCTCGCTGAGGGGGTAACGTCCGATGGCTGGCGCACGTTCGAAGTAAGAACGCGCGTCGAAATCCTGAAATCTTCATGGGCAGCGCGCGTGTGGCTACCTGCGGCGCTTATCAGTGAGACGCCTTTCCAGAAGACGCTCTCTAACAGGTTTATAGCGGAGGGCGGCACCGGACGGATCGTGGAAGGCAGGGCCGAAAAGCACGGAATCATCACCGCAGAATTCCCTGCTGGCGTGAAGCCGATTCTCACGCTGACAAGTCGGGTGGCAACAAAGAACTATGCGGTCGATCTCTCCCAGCCCCGGCGAGGCCTCGAAAGCGGAAACCACGCGAAGTTGGAGCATTTTCTTCGGCAAACCAAACTCCTGCCGATCGACGGCATAGTGAAAGCCACGGCAACGGAAATCACGCGCGGTGCGAAGACCGAATCGAGAAGGCGCGCGCAATTTACGAGTGGATCGTCGATAACACGTTTCGGGATCCGAAAACACGCGGCTGCGGCCGCGGCGACATCCGCTTCATGCTGGAGTCTAAGGATCTGGGCGGGAAATGCGCCGACCTCAACGCGCTCTATGTCGGCTTGGCCCGTGCCGCGGGCCTGCCAGCACGCGACGTGTATGGCATCCGCATCGCCAAATCCGGACTGGGATACAAGAGCCTTGGCACCACGTCGGAAAATATTACGAGAGCACAGCACTGCCGCGCCGAGGTATACGTCGGCGGCTACGGCTGGGTCCCTGTAGATCCCGCGGACGTGCGGAAGGTTGTGCTGGAAGAACCACCCGGAAATCGACCGCTTGACGACGAGATGGTAAAGAGGGCGCGCGCCAGGCTATTCGGGTCCTGGGAGATGAATTGGATGGCGTTTAACTTCGCGCACGATGTCGCGCTCCCAACATCGGCCGGTGCACCAGTCGGCTTCCTCATGTATCCACAGGCTGAAACTGCCGACGGGCGGCTCGACAGCCTCGACCCGGACAACTTCAAGTACGAGATCACGTCGCGGGAGACGCCTTCTACGAACGGCTGACGGAAACGGACGACCAGAAAGAAGCGACGTTGGCCACCTTGGTCGGTTTGCCGACTCGTTGAACTGACCGGCCGCCGGCAAATTCCCCAGTTACGGCGGCATTGTAAACTGGCCGGACTGCCGACCTGCATGCATTTTATCTGCATCCGCGCGGCCGCTGCCTAGCCGCGCTTTCCCGCCGCGCGAAAGCCAGGAGACACGTGCATTCCCCCGCTTAGAAATAGACCATCCGATTCATCCGATGGCCTTAAAAAGGTGGCACTGGAACTGGTTTCAAGAGAAATGAGGATCATCGCCCGGCTCCCCGGTGCAAACGTGTCAAGAGAGCCACATTCCACATAACTTAGATCTCCTGAACCACTCCAGCCTCATATTTTTTGAGTCCGGTTATTCGCTGCATACTCTCCGGCAGGCCAGCAGGCGCTCGTGGAGGATTGGGCAGCGCCAACCCGTCCGCGTTTTCTATTTGCACTATGAGGAGACGATGCAGTCGAGTTGTCTGCGCTTGATGGGCCGAAAGCTGCTGGTTTCGCTCGCCATGGAGGGCAAGTTCAGCCGGGAAGGGCTGCAATCGCTGGACGAAGACGACGACATGCTGACCGCGATGGCGCGCGAACTGGTAACCGAAAACGGCGTAGGGGACTCGGCCTCGGCAATTTGGCGACAAATTCAAGCCGAGCACAATACCGCTCTCATTCCCGCAATCACCGTGCCCGAACCGGCGGAGGTGGTTGAGGATGCGCCGCTGGCGCCGGCGCTGATCATGCCGGCCGTGACGGTCGCGGCGGCCGTCAACGCTCTGAAGTTCGGAGCGCGCCCGCCGTTACTGCGTCAGCCTGTACGGCGAAGAGAGCCGCCACCGGCGGACGTGCAGTTCCCGCTGTTCTGAAACACGGGCCCGCCACGGTGCTGTCGCTATTTGATGTGAACCAAGAACAACACCCTCGATGCGCGCGGGGTAGTCGTGTTTGCGATCGCTCCGCGCGCCGAAGTGGATTTCAGAAGGAGATACGCGAATGGAGAACAAAGGCCCATTCATCAACGAACTGCCGCAGTCCGGCGAAGTGACTCTTCTGGCCGTCGTGCTTGAAAAGGACCTGCGGCCGAAGCGGAACGGCGGATTCTTCCTTGCCTTGCGTTTCGCCGATCGCAGCGGCGAACTCGACGGGAAGGTTTGGGAGAGCCCGGAAATCGTGTCCCAATCGTTCGAGCGCGACGATGTCGTGAAAGTGCGCGGGACGGTCGAAGTCTATAACGACAAGCCACAGCTCATCGTGAACCGAATTCGTCGCTGCGACCCGATGGAGTACAGCGCGGCGGACTTCTACGCGTCGTCGACCCGCGACCCCGAGGAGATGTTCGGGGAATTGCAGGGCTTCGTGGCAATGGTTCGGGACGACGCTCTGCGAAAACTCCTGGACTCGATCGTGAATGACCCGGGCATCGGGAGCCGTCTCAAGTCGGCGCCCGCGGCGCTGAAGATTCATCATGCGTTTCGGGGTGGCCTGCTCGAACACATCCTCTCGCTATGCAATCTCGCCGTGGCGCTGTGCGCCCACTATCCGCAGTTGAACCTCGACCTGCTGATCGCGGGCGCGATACTTCACGACTTAGGAAAGGTGGAAACACTCGAATCGACCGGCGTTCGCTTTGCGTACACGACTCGGGGCCAGTTGATCGAGCACGTCACCCTCGGGCTGGAGATCCTGGAACGCCACGCCTCGCGTGTCCCTGAGTTCCCTATCGAACTGAAGACAATCCTGCAGCACCTGCTCGTGAGCCACCACGGCGATTTGGACAAGGGCGCATTGCGACGGCCCATGTTGCCGGAGGCGTTGGCCTTTTCCCTGCTGGACCTGATGGACGCTCGGCTGGAACAGGCGTTTCGTCTGATCGACGCGGCTCCATCGGCGGACGAGTTCACGCCTTACATCCCGTCGATCGAGCGGCAGTTGTTTCGAGGATTCGGTGGCACCCCGATGAAGCCGCCCAGGCCGTCTACTGACGCGGAAGGAGGTGTGGCAGCATGAGTGCGTTGGCCAGCAATATCAGCGCTACCGACGTGGCGAAGGGGCTGAGTCTTTTCGAGATCGATGAATCGCTTGCTACGCTGGTCGAGGCCGCGGAAGAGGATGCCGAGGCGAACAACGGCGAGATCTCGGACGCGATCAAAGAAGCCCTCGTAACCTACGCCGACGCCTTCGGCTACAAGGTGGATCGGATCGCCGACTTCTTGAAAGCGCAGAGAGCGGAGGCCGAAATCGCGCAGCGGGAGAGCGAGCGATTCCAGGCCCGGCACAAGGCCGCGGAAAATCGGGAGAAGCGTTTGAAGCAGATGCTGGTCTGGTTCATGCTGACGCGGAAACTCCAGAAGCTGCGCGGCGAGTTGAATACAATTAACCTCCAGGCCAACAGCGCTCCGTCGCTGGTGGTGATTGAAACGACCCACATCCCCGCGAGCTTCTATCGTGCCCGCGTCGAGATTACCTGGCCGGAGTGGATCGAGATTCTTGACGCGCTGCCGCACGGGCCTCTGCGGGAAAGGTTCATGAATGGAGAAGGCAAGATCGTTCAGAAGGAACTCCAGCGTGGAATCCTGTCCGATGCCCTAGCCCGAGGCGAGGTGGTCGAAGGCGCGGCATTGGTAAAGGGCCATCACGTGCGCATTAGGTAGGCCTGTGGTGAGCGCCACTCGAAGCAAGAGTTAACGCATTTGTAATGTGGATCAGCCATAGCCTGGATGGTGTCATACAACACGCATTTCTGATAAGTAATCCCGCTGGCGATGCAACTTTTAGGCACCACGCTGCGTCAAACTGGGTACGCGGAAGTCCCGAGGGTTGGCTGGGTATGCCTGCATCGCTATCGATTCCGGGTGGCTGGCGGAGGTGTCTTCTTGTTGTTCTCGCCGGCGCTCAGATTTCGGCAACCCTCCTCCTTGCCGACGACACTGGTCCCGAAAAGACGCTCGCAGAAGCGGAGCGCTTGGCTTGGCTAAAGAACTGGACCCGAGCGGAGCCTCTTTTTGCAGAAGCGGAACGGTTGTTTGCCGCGCGCGGAGACCGCCGCAATGAACTATATTGCCGGATAAGCAAGCTCCGCGGGCAGTTGCCGCACTTGGCCAACATGGACGTCTCCCGGGTCCTGGGCGACCTTCTTATCGATCCCATTGTAAAGTCGGACCAGCGACTCCGACTGCGCTGTCTCGTCGTGAAGGGCGACACCGACTTGGACATGGATGCCGCATTGGCCGAGCGCGATTGGAGCGAGGCGTTAGCACTGTCTAAGGCCTTGGGGGATAAGGGATGGGAATCACGCGCCACGGGAGAATTGGGCATCATCACTTTCCTTGAGGGCGATACTGCTGGCGCACTGATCAAGCTGGGAACGGCGCTCAAGGCGGCGCAAGCGACCAATGACGCCGGGGCCGAGCTTCGCTATCTGACGCTCGTGGGAAATGGGATGACGGAGTTCGGACGGCCGGATCAGGGCTTGGTGTACTTCGACAGGGCACTATCTGTTGCCCAACGAGAGAAGGACCTTCACGAACCCATGCTCACGTATCTCGGGAAGGCAACGGCACTCGTTGCTCTGGGCCGCAGCGCCGAAGCCAAACAGCTCCTAGATTACGCACTGCAGCAGGCAAGGCAGACGAACAGTATTGGATACCAGGCTGAATTCCTGGTACAGCAAGGTCTCCTGGCCAACAAGGTTGGGCAGCCAGTGGAGGCGGCCCGCCGATTTGAGGAAGCAGCACGGGTTGGCGAGACCGTCGAAGCCTGGCGCGCGGTGTCGTCGGCTCGGTTCGAACTATCGAAACTACATGAGGCAAACGGGAACCTGGCGGTGGCGGAGGACGCAGCGAAGCAGTGCGTAGCCGCGTGCCGTCGCGTGGGCGACCGTTTCTTTTTGCCCAGGTACCTCGCACGTGAAGCAGCGATTCAGGTCAAACGCGGGCGCATCCGTGATGCTCAAGCGACTTATGAGGAAGCGGAGGATGTAATCAACGGAAATCTCGTGAACGTAAATAGCGTCTGGAACAAAAGCTCGCTCATCGCTGCTATGAATGACGTGTTCCTCGGGCATTTCCGAGCTGATGCGCAATACGGCCGCAGTCCCCGAAACGCCTTCCGTATAGTTGAAGAAGCTCGCGGCAGGCCAATCACCGACATGTTGCGGGTCCGCCCTGCGAATCATGTATCACCGCCGGCAGAGCTGACGGTGGGAGAAAGGGCGATCGCTGGACTTCAAATCGAGTTGCAGCGGACGACTGGTCGAAGAGAACGGCAGCGGATCCTGGATCGGTTGTATGAGACGGAGCAGTCGCTGGCACCGGCAAATACGTCAGCGGACCGCTGGATGAGAATCGCCACCAGACCGGTTCTCATGGAGGATCTACAGCAGCGGCTTCAACCAGACGAGGCCGTCCTCGAATATGTACTTGATGACCCGAATTCCTATTGTCTGGTCGTTTCGAGGGTGTCGGCCCGGATCCAGAAACTGGCAGGAAAAGCGGAGTTGGATCGAACCGTGGAACTGCTGGTGAAGAGCATTCGATCCGGGGAATCGACTGAAGCTCCTGGCAAGAGGCTCTACGAACTCCTGCTGTTGCCGGTCGATCATGACGTTGCCGGCAAACAGCGGCTGACCGTCATACCGGACGGAAGCCTTCATCAGATTCCGCTGGAACTGCTCATCGACACCTCCAGCAAACTCGTGCTGCAAACGCGTACCGTCACCTACGCACCATCGGCTTCCGTCTTAACTCTGCTGCGGGCGAGAGCGCCGGCCCAAGTCGCCCGACTCCCCCTTCTTGCGGTGAGCGCATCTCCTGCGCTCGCGTCTCCACCGTCGGATGTTAGCACCCTCGCTTCAAGCGCCGCGGGTGCACCCTTCAGTTCCGTGGTCCGCGGTGTATACGACATCGACAAGACTGAGTTGCCGGCACTCCCAGCGGCTAACGGGGAGGTGCGAGACGTCGCGGAGATCCTAGGAAGCCAGAGCGTCGTGCTGATCAACGCGACAGAGGCGCAGGTAAAGGCCGAACCGCTTCAGGAGTTTGCCGTGCTTCATTTTGCGGTGCATGGCTTGACCAGCACAAAGTTCCCTGAAAGGTCGACTCTGATTCTTCGAAGCGATGAAGCACACCACGAGGACGGACTTCTGCAGGCTCGTGAGATTCTGACGATGCGGCTGAACGCCGATCTGGTTACTTTGGCTGCGTGCGACGGCGTTAGCGGGCAGGTCGCCGGACAAGAGGGTGTCGCCAGCCTGGCACGACCCTTCTTGGTTGCGGGCGCCAGAAGCGTAGTCGCAAATCTCTGGAGCGCCAACGACGACTTTAGCCGATCGCTGATGAAGCGATTCTACACGCGTCTTGCGGCCGGACAGGACACCGGGTCGGCACTGCGACAGGCGAAACTGGAGATGATCGAGCTTTTTGGAAACCGCGCTACCCCGAACCTGTGGGGAGGGTTTATTGTTATGGGTGACGGTACCGGAAGTCTCAGGCACATTCGATAACGGAGGGGAAACGTGATCGAACTGAATGAAAACCAACGAGCAGAAGTCATCGATCGGCTGATTCAAACCGTCGAGACCAAATTCTACGATCCGAAGCTGAACGGTGTAGATATTCGCGGCCGACTGGAGGCGTCAAAAGCGGATATCATCCGCAGGGCCAATGCGGAGGAGTTCGAGACTGCGGTGAACGAAGTGCTCAAGGAGTTGCGGACGAGCCACGTGGGGTTTTTTCACGAGGGCAAACCACGGGTTTCTGGCCGCATGGCCATCAGCGCAACGCTCGCCAAGGGCAACACTAAAGAGGGAGAGCGGTGGGTTTTCCAGGACGTTCATCCCGGCGGGCCAGCGGCTCTGGCGGGCATCGTACCGGGAGACGTTCTTCTGAAAGTTGATGATGGAGAGTTGAGGCCGCCTGAAGCACCGACGTTCCCCCTGGGTTTGCCCCGCCATCTCTCAGTTCTTCGAAGCGATGGCACAAGCAAGAAGATCCAAGTCGACGTTCCGGGCCCGAAGTCCAAGAAACAGCCAGTGGTGGTGCCCGGTGCCGTTGTGTCGTCGAAGAAGCTGAATGGCTCGATCGGCTACGTCAAGATCACGATGTTCCCCGGGATGGTGGGTGTAGAGGTCGCTCGGGAAACTAGCGCCGCGATCAGAGATCTGGCCTGCGAGCGCCTAATCGTTGGTCTCCGCGGCAATACTGGTGGTGGCATGGGATGCCTCCGCGTCATGAGTCAACTCTGCGATACCAAACGGGGCGTGGGCTACAGCGTGGCGCGGAAGGTTGCCCAGAACGGTTATGACAAGGAGAAGTTGCCACGATTCGACCGAATCCCGGATACGAAGATCGGGCTACTCCCCTTAGCGTTCCGGTTCGCGGTTGCGGGTCGTTCGGTAGCCGTGTTTACGGAAGGCTTGGGTCCTCAAAAGCATCACGGCAAAACGGTTCTGCTGGTGAACGAGCATTCAGCCAGCGCGACGGAGATGGTGGTCGGATTTGCTGCAGAAAACCACTTGGCCACGACGGTAGGCGTCAAGACGGCCGGCCGGCTGACGGGAGCCAGTTCATTCAAGGTCGGCCACGGCTACCGAGTAGCGCTTCCGGTTGCGCAGTACCGCACCTGGCAGGAGCGTGTGCTGGAAGGGGTGGGTGTATCCCCAGATGTTGAAGAGCCCCTGTCACTCCCAGCGCTTTGGGAGGGACACGACAACCAATTGGAGGCGGCGGTACGTACGGCCGCGGCGCTGTGACATCACGCCCGCCGACATCTTCGTGCTCCAGTTTGGAGGCGGCTCTACAAAATGGCTCTCGGCCTTCGGCCATATCCGTCGCGGGTTTTCCGAGTAGGATGTAGCAGCCGGGACCGTTCTTCGATTCTAAGCTCTGCGCGACCACCTGCGGGCGGCACCGGACTCAGTGGTTGCTGCCAATTTGGTGTATCGACGACTATACGCTCATGTGGATTCCGTGGCGGTCGTTTCGCGGGAGCGAGCGCCAGAATGAAGCGCTTGGCCTCTGTCTTCCTTCCCTCTGTCGTTTCCGTTCCCCATGTCCCTGTGTCCTCTGTCAAGATGAAATCACAATGCCACACGCATCCTCCCGCACGCGATTTGCGTCACTGCAGAGAGTGTTTGCACAAGGCAAATCACCCCTGATGGATTGTCTTGCTCAAATGTCAGTACTTTATGAGGATCTGCGAATCGAGACATTCGCCCTGACCGCGAACGATGAAGACGTTAAGCGGCTCGACCATCTAGACAAACGCTATCGGGTCCACTATTTCCTGCGCCGCTCAATAGCCACCCTTCTTGAGTTCAGAGGGGCATTGCTAAAGATGTCGCGGACCGAAGAATTCAAGGCCGAACGAGCCTCCTGCTTTCATCGAGACGCCTCCCTAACACGGAAATCTCAACGGGAGCTGTTCGGTATGGTCTCGGATGCACTTACGTTCTTCCACAATCATCACGACGTGTTGAAGAATCTTAGAAACGCTGTCGGCGGTCACTTTGGCGATGCGGCGGCACACCAAGCCACAGCCAACGTCGATCCTGATGCTGTAGGGAAGCTCGAAGTGACCTTCGACAAGTCGCGACAGGGTGGTGGAAGCAAATTACATTATGCTGGCGAGATTGCAGCGACCGCCTTTACAAAACACCTTCCTGCCATCAAACCTCGCCAGGAAGAAATAGGGGACACGATCCGCATGATTCGCGACGGCTACGCTCACCTGACGAAAGCTATGCACGCGCTCGTTGTTCTGTTCCTTTGGGATCGCTTCAGGTAATCAGGCTTTGGCATCCGTATGTTAGAGGCGGCGGGCGAGGGCACCAAAATGGCGGACCACCTTTCGCCAATCTTTCGCCCCGCCTTTCCCTCTTCAGCGATCATCTCAGAACGGTCCTCGCCGTCAAGGGTTCGCTTCGCCGCGCCCAACAACG
>Ga0182030_10002908_pt1 | contig 36467 bp, 31 predicted proteins | sample 812S3MmetaG_FD_121299 | JGI IMG/M metagenome (GOLD analysis project Ga0182030, IMG submission 121299) | Permafrost microbial communities from Stordalen Mire, Sweden - 812S3M metaG (Illumina Assembly) | ecosystem: Environmental > Terrestrial > Soil > Wetlands > Permafrost | place: Sweden...
CCTGCTTTTCACCATCGTGGTGATGTTCTCGCTGAAGGGCAGCTACATCGTGCGGCTGCCCCTCGACGTGCTGAGGATCGCGATTCCGCTGCTGATCTACTTCGTTGTCGTGTTCCTTGTGTCCTTCTACATGGGGCGGAAGCTGGGAGCCGATTACTCGAAGACGACCACGCTCGCGTTCACAGCAGCTTCGAATAACTTTGAGTTGGCCATTGCGGTTGCGATATCCGTGTTCGGCATCAATTCGGGGGCTGCGTTTGCGGCAGTCATCGGATCTCTGGTCGAGGTTCCTGTGATGATCGCCCTTGTGAACCCCGCGCTATATTTCCAGCGCCGCTACTTCGTGAATCCAGAGTCGTACGACATTGAGGGCGTTTGCATTTCCAGAATACGCTGAATCGACGAACGGCGTTCGGGCCCGTCGGGCAACTAAACCGGGACTTGAACTAGCTCATCAGATATCTCAGGAAGTTATCGGTCCAAGACCTTTCATCAAGGAGGCACTTTCGCGCAAGGGAGGAGGCGAAGCAAATAGGTACCTCCCGAGGTGATCAGCGGACGCGTGTCTCAGCCATCCGAAAATCGCGCTACATTACGCTCGGAATGGAGTCTATACTGGTAACTCCCTTTCGTTGCGGGCAGAAGGGTCGGTTCGACGAATTGCCAGTCTGGAGCCCATTCACGATGACCAATAGTGCCACCGCGAAGAGTTCTCTCAGCATGGGTGGTCACGGGGAGCATCGCTATCCATCGTGGAAACAGTTATTTAGGCCATGGGCCGTTGGATTTATCGGACTGGCAATTGTGGTCGCCCTCTGGGGGTTTGGCTACAAGCTCTCCCTCTATCATCGCCATGCCGAGCCTTCAGCACGAGTCTTGGTCGCGAAGATGTGGATCGAGACGCGCAACCCTTCCGCGGCGACTGCTTCCGCAAGCAAAGCCGAGTCGCATCTTTTTCCTGGTTCACAGGCTCTTTACGTCTCCGTCCAAGAGCGCCCGAGGTTAAACCGCGCGGTTGCCCGCAGTCTTCCCGTGACTGCACGTAGTGTTGAATATCTAGATTCTCTAATCCCCTCCCGTTCTCCCCCTCCACATCGCTTCGGTTTGGCGTAGTCGGCGCTGCAGTTCTGTGTCTGAGTAGACGCTATTGCAGCTGCTCCGAATTGAACTGCATCTCGAAGCGTTCACAATGTGGAGGAACACACGATGTATTCTCTCTGTTTTTTGCCAGCGATGGCGCTGGCAGGTCTGACGTATTACGTCTGGCGCATGAGACGATCTGGAAGGCTCGAACATAACGACACTGAACCATCCGTTCCCGAACTGCCCCCAGATCTTGTAAACGTACCTGAACCTGAAGAGGAACAAGGCCGACTGATGAGATGGATCTCAATCGGCGAGTTCATGACGGTTCTCAAAAAGTGCAGCGATCTCATCGTGATCGATTTGCGGGCAGAGGCTAAGTCGACTCCATTTCCCGTCCCAGTCCCGCTTGTGCTTCCTGTCGCACCGAACGATTTGATCGAAGTGCTGGAGTCTCTTCCCCCCGACAAGAGCGTGGCTTTCTGCGGCGCTTCCAACCTTTGCATCTTCCTGATCTCGACAAGCCGCTGTATGGAAGGTTCAGCGCCGCTTTATGTCCTGGAAGGCGATTTGGGCCTTGCGGAGGTTGCATGAACAGCCTTGGCAAAGTCACGAATGACGTTGACGAAAGCGCCAACGGAAGTTTGGGCCGGACAGTTCTGCGCATGCCAAAGACAATCCACGTGCTCTCTGTGGGGCCCGTGACTCACGGCAACATGGTCCACGATGTGTTGCTCGAACTCCCAAACTTCCGGCTATCGATTGCGAGGGACTATTCGGGATTGTGGGCAATTCCAAAGCAGGAGCCCATTCACGTTGCGATCCTTCACAACACTTTCTCCTCATCTGAACTTGAGGCCTCGTGTCGATTTATTAGGCGGAGGTGGCCTCATGCCGGAATCCTGATGGTTCATCGGGGGGAAGGCTTTCTCGATGACACTTTGTACGATGACCGCGTGGTCCCCAACGCGGACCCGGAAGTCCTGCTCTCGGCGATTCAGCGACTGAATGGAAGATGGCAAGGATGGAGGTCCGGAGATGCTGAACTATAGCGTGAGGATTCCGGAGACAGCAGGCAAGGCTGCTGTCTTCGCAGAACGAGGGAACGGAGAGACTCCTCTTAGCTTGCACAGCAACGAGGAAATTTGCGGACCGGCTATTGGAGAGTTCTGCCGTATCGCGAAAAAAAAGCATGAATCGCCTTCTCAGCTCGGAGAAAACAGATTGGAGGATAGGTCGCGCAGCCTAAATGACGCAGAATCGGCTTTCGCCTCGACTACCTGGGAGCAAAGACTCATAACGTTTATGCGGGTTGCCGAAGCGCGTCGTACGCAGCTGTTGTGGCTGGCTCAGCGCGTGACAAATAACCGTGAAGAGGCTGAAGACATAGTGCAGGAGGCGCTTTTAAAGGGATATAAGCACTTGGCCCAGTTTCGTGGCGAGTCGATGATGTACACCTGGCTGGTTGCGATTGTTAAGAATGTCGGACGCGAGTGGCTGCGAAGCCAAAAGGGGCGCGTTCTTCAACCGCTGGAATATATCGGGGAAGGGAACGATGTACCCCTACTGGACCTTCTTCAGGATTCGTACGAGGATCCGGAACAGTTTTGCGAACGCTGGGAGATGACCAATATTCTGCTTTCCGAGATAGACGAACTTGATTCCGTCTGTAAGCACGCTCTTAAGATGTGCGCCATCGAGGAACGCTCGCATCTTGAGGCAGCGCATGCGCTCGGCGTGAGTGTCAGCGCGATCAAATCCAGACTATTTCATGGAAAGCGAATACTGAATCGCGCAGTTCGCAAACGCATTGGCGTCCAAGATGAGCCTCGACATTCATTGGAGCCAGCGCTTTCGTAATTCCGAATCCAGGAGGCCGTAAGAGTGTTCGAACCGCGTCATAAACCTAAAGTGAATGTCAGCACAGTCGTGTATGCGACAGACTTTTCCCCGTGCTCAGAGAACGCCGGGACCTATGCCAGACTCCTGGCGCTGCACTTCCGGGCAAGGCTGATTGTTACGCATGCTTTCATTCTCACCCAGGCGGCCATGGAACTCGAAGCAGACCCAAGGAAGGAGAGCCAGCAGAGAAAAGACCTGAAGCATCTTCTTGCACGAAGAGCCACCGCCTTGAGCTCCGATTCGCTCCAGGTGGTTCCGGCGCTTCTCGAAGGAGACCCTCACCATTCCGTCTCGGAATTCGCCGAGATGCATGCTCCGTCCTTGATCGTTGTGGGGACACACGGTGGTGGGCGCGTGGAAAGAGGACTGATTGGATCGGTCGCCGAGGAAATCCTTCGCTCCACCCAATGGCCTTGTCTTACGGTTGGTCCGATGGCGCCATCCATCTCCACATCATCGGTAACGCTGCCGATAAAGCGAATCCTCTGTGCGACCGATTTCACGCCTGCGGCCGTTCGCGCAATTGCCTTTGCAGTCGCCCTTGCGGATACCTGCGAAAGCGAGATCGATGTACTCAACGTGGTTCCGGAAAGAACTATTGAACATCCCGAACGGCTGGCAGAACTCAAGAGCCATTTTTATGACGCTCTCGATCAGTCCTTGCCGAGGCGTGCGCAAGAATACTCGCAACCGCAAACATTCGTCGAGGTCGGGAACGCGCACGACCGGATTCTGGAACATGTCAAAAACCGATCCATCGATCTTCTCGTCCTGGGCATCCGAAAGAGCTCTCACCTGGGCCTGGAGATGCGAACTTCGGGAGCCTTTCGGATCATCGTGGATACGCCGTGTCCGGTCCTCACCATCACTGGATAACAAGCATGCAGACACAAGTGCCTGCGAATCTCGGCAACGAAATCTCCGAATTCGAGCAGGGTCTGTACCTTCGGACTAGATTCGCTGGGGGTCGACGATGAAGCTTTCTTTGACGTTGCTGTGGACGGTTCTTCTATTGAATTGCATTCCGGCCCACAATTTGATAGCCCAGGGGCAACAGGCACCGCCCACCGACGTGCCGACACTTCGGGTGACCTCCACGTTGGTATTCGTCGATGTCACAGTGCTGGACAAGAAAGGGCACCCAGTTGTGACAGGATTAACCCAAAATGACTTCACCATCACCGAAGACAAGAAACCACAGCGCATCTTCTCATTTGAAGCGCCGGATACTCACGTCATGAGTACAACCCCTGGCAGCGACAACCCGGATGGAATGGCGCCGGTGACCGTCTTTGTACTCGATCTGTTGAACTCGAGCTTCCAGGACTTTGCTTACATCCGATATGAAGTGCGGCAGTTCTTGATGACACAACCGGCACAGTTGGCTGCTCCAGCGGAGATGGTGGTAGTTGGCAACGACTCGCTCGAGATGCTCCAGGGCTACACAAGAAACAGAGCCGACCTCCTCTACGCGCTGGATCATCTGCCGGCCGCGCTGCCCTACAAGAAGATGAACGCCACGTTCTCCTGGGAACGGTTTGCACAATCGATCGACGCGCTTCAGCAAGTTGCGCTGCAGAACAAGGGCGTACCTGGAAGAAAGAATATTGTGTGGGTTGGCCATGGAGGTCCAGGAGTCTACCTCGACCCGATGATTCTCCCTCCAAAGGCGATGGAAGAGCTGAAACAGTATGTGCACGACACCACCAACATGATGGTCGATGCGAGGATCAGCCTCTTTGTCATTTATCCCGACCTGAAAGTGAGCGGAGGTATCTCCCTCAGTGCGATGGACTCGGACATCGATCTCGGTGATAGCGATCCCTTTGCCGGCGACATCAATTTCGGCGTGTTCGTGAATGAGACAGGCGGTAAACTCTTCTTCAATCGCAACGATGTCGACATGGAGATCAGGCAGAGCGAGCAGATCGGCTCTAATTACTACACGCTTACTTACCAGCCACAGGACCAGAATGGTGAGGCGGACGGTAAGTTCAGGCGGATTCGTGTCTCGGTTCGAGATCGCAATTTACGGGTGGTGACCAAGGCCGGATACTTTGCGCCGGACAAGAACGCACCCTTCGATCCAAGACAACAGACCATGGCGAAGCTTTCCGAGGCAGCGCAATCAACCATCCCATTCACTGCATTGGACGTGAATATCTCTCGGGTAGTGAGGCACCCTGACACGCGAACGGCCAGTTTGCGGATTGAACTGAAAACGAAGAACCTCGTTTGGCTGCCGGCAGATGACGGAAGGAGCACTGTGAACTTGACTCTGGCTGCTGTAAGCAGGGACGCCGACTACAACATTCTGGCGTCACAGTTGCAAAGGTTGACATTGTCCTCAGTGTTGCCAGATCCGGCTCACATGCCTCCCGCGGCATCGCGTTTCACGGTTACTCTTCGGATTCCGCGTAAAACCAGGAATGTGCGCGTCGTAATCGAAAACGAAGATGGAGGACGCATGGGCACAGCGGATCTGGATCGCAAGAGGATCGACGCTGCCCCTGCATTGCCGACGCCAGAGCCGCATCTCTCTCAGCATCGACCGGAATACGTACCTCCGACGACGCCATAGGGCAGCTGTTAGCCTGCAGATCTCTCGTACAAGCTAGAGGGTTCGGGTTGATGACTGGGCGTTTCCAGTTGCGCGGCACGATGGAAACGCAGGCTCGCGCTCGCGAATTCTCAGTCTTCGCGCAAAAGAATCAAAGGGTCTACCGACAGCGCGCGCTGCGCCGGAATCCAGGCGGCCAGGAGACCCAGCAACATCATTGCCACGACAACACCTCCTAAGACCAGGGGCCGTTGTCCTGGGTGAGCTCAGAGCGGCCGAAACGCGCCGCTCTGGGCAATCATCGGCACAATCAGAATTGATAGGAGATTGTGCCGTAGATCGTACGCGGTGCGCCGGGATAAGCGTTGATGTAGCCGTTGGGAATGTTGTTTTGATTCGGGGCAAGCGCGGCAAAATACCCGCCGCTGGAGATGTACTCCCATTCGTTGTACTGCGAATTTCCGATATTCATCATATCGACCCGCAGGTTGATGGACTGCTTTTCAAAGAGAGTAATGGGAGCGTTGAACGAGAGATTCGCCGTCGTGTAGACCGGCATGGTCTGCGCGGTGGGCGCGCCGGAAAGGTTCGACCACAGGTGCTGCGAGCCGGTCGACTGCACCCAGAAGCGCGGCTCGACAATCACGTGGTTGTTGCGCTGGATCCCGTAGTAAACACCCGTATTCAGCGTGAAGTTGGGCACATAGGACACGGGGAGGTTGTTGTAATAGGCGCACCCAGCGACAACGCCCGCGGGGTTCGACGACGAGCCGCACTCTGAGAGCGGTCCACCCGTGACGTAGGTTGAAAAACTCGAAGCTTCACCCGCGAAATTGAAGAAGAAATGGATATTGCTGCGCGGGTCGGCGTCGAAGAATGCGTCTACGCCGCGGTAGGTGGAGTTACCGCCGCTGGTCTCCTCTACACCGAGTGCTGTTTCGACGTCAATCTCCTGGTTGGTGTAATTGTTGTGGAAGTAATTCACCCCGGCGATAAAGTTCCTGAGCCCCGGCGCGTGGGTGAAGTGGACCTTGCCGCCGAATTGAGCGTAAGCGCCTTTCGCCAGGATATAGTAGTTCGGATTTACGGCCTGGAACAGTCCGCCGCCGCCGCCCAGTGCGGGGCTGCGGTAGGTGGTGTCGTAGCCTCCATAGATCGTGAGCCACTGCCAAGGCGTCACGGAAGCGTCGATTCCGGGTTCAACAGCCGAGCGGCTCTCATGCGCTCCGCAGAGAGAACCCTGGTCCTTCGCTACGCTGCCGTCCGGGGTAGCGACGGGATTTCCCCAAAGGTTGTAGTAGGGATCGGACGCACTGCTGCCTGTCTGCGGGTTTAGCGAGCAGTGGGTCTGATAGACAGGAGCGGAAGACGGGGTCGCCGTTCCACTAGAGTTTTCGTAGAAGTAAGTACTGGAGGCAAAGGTGAAGTCACGCGCCGCCTGATCGCTATAGCTGGTACTGAACCCATCCACGCGCACTCCGGGAATGATGTGAATCTGCGGGATGGGATGGAAATCGTCCTGGGCAAAAAATGTTACGTTGTCCTGCTGGAAGTAGCCGGAGCGGAACTTCGAGCCTGCGCCGACAATCTGCTGAGCGCCGCTTCCTCCATCGGCAGGATTGTAGAAGAGGTTGTGCGCGTTATACGCCTCGTGAATAAGGTAGCCGCCGAACTGGACCGTGTTGAACGGGAGAACCTGCGAAAATCCGATCTGGTCGCCAAACATGTTGCTATGCGGGTTGTTCCACTCGTCCACTTGTGCGCCCTGGGCAAGAGCATCTTCGTTGCGGCGGTGAAAACGACGAATGTGGGTGTACCAAGCCGAGTTCTCGAGCGTGGACGTGTGGCTTAAATACATTCTCTGACGCGCATAGGCCATAAACCCTTCGTTGGTGTCGTACTTGTTGTAGTCGGCGTAGGGCAGCGAGCTAAAGAAGCCGCTGGTTGCCTGGCTGTAGTGGACGCCGCTGCCGGGTTCCACGAGGCCCACATCGGTGGTGGGAATGACCTGGGCGCGATAGCCGCCGCCCTTCGCGTAAAGAACACCGAAAGCCAAACTGCCCGCTGAGAACGTCTTGACGGTCTTGCCGAATACCGAGCCGTTCTTGGATGGATCACCGAAGCCGTCGGGCGCCGGGCGGTAATCGTCGCCCCGTCCCACGCCGCCACCCAGCACAGTGGACCAGTCTTTGAATTTGCCAGTGTTGCCCACAAATGCGAAGTTCTGCTGTCCCCACGGCCCATCGGTGACGGCGGCGCTGAGGTGGGCTTCTTCGGTCGGCTGAATGGGCGTATACTCCACGCGTCCGCCTACGTCGGTGTACCAGCGGTCCGCCGCCTGGCCGGGGCCGTATGTTACCTGCACGTCCTGCATCATAAGGTTCTGGGGCATGGTTGCCGATTGCCACAAACCGGTCGCCGGGTCGGCCACCGGAATGCCGTCATAGGTGATGCCCAGCGAACCGGGCGCCGTGAAACTGGTTGCTTCCCCCGCCCAGCCCTGTTGGATTCCGTTCAGCAGAACCGTATATTTCGTTCCGCCGGTCTCTCCATAGCCGATCACGTTCGCGCCAGGGGTGGCTTGAAGCACCTGCGCACCGCCGGCCACCGGACCAGCCACATCCAACTGCTTGCGGTCCAGCACGCGCACCGTTTCCGGCATCAGCATCACGTCCTCGCGGGTGGGCATGGGCTTGGCTTCAGGATCGACCGTGCCTCGGACGACCACGCTCTCTTCCAACGTGGCCACGCTCAAAATAGCATCGACGGTGGTTGACGGTCCTGATGCCGACGCGAGTCGCTGCGAGAAGGTCTCGAATCCAGATTTTTCAATTGTGACGATCTGTGGGTCGGAAGGCACATCCCTGAAAATAAACCGGCCATCTGCGCCCGTCGTTGCGTGAATCACATTGGTGGTTGTCAAGTCTGTTAGAGAAACGGTTGCATTCGAAATGGCAGCTCCGGAGGAGTCGGTAACCTTCCCTTGAATGCTCGTCGTGTTCGCGGCATACGCCACGGTAATTCCCACGAGCGTCACGAGGCATAGAACAAGTAGTTTTCGCAGCATGTCTCCAATTCCTTTCGGTCGTCGGTTGCTTGCGCGCTCTGCCCGGGGGCCATCCAGCCAGGAAATAAAACGAACGCGCAGGGTCAGTCGGGAGGCCAGGTCCCTCGGACGCACCCGATGGAGCGCGCAATCCGATGCAATTTCATGGGCCTGTATTCGCGGCACTCTCTCTTCGCATGCCGAACTGGTCAGCGTAGGAAACAGGACAGGCTGCTCATCGCAGAACGAGGCAGTTGTCTTCGGCGCAACTGAGAGCTGTTCAGGACGTGAAAAGTCGAGGAGGGGGGCGAAAGGAGAAGTAGGTAAGCTCCGGAAGGAGGGTCTTTCGTTGGCGCGCGCCCGACGCGAGCGCCCCAGGCTGCCGGGCCTGCGGCGCAGAACGGTGAGAGCACGCGATCAATGCCGGCAGATGCCGTAGAGGCAGCCGTTGTCCCGCGGCGGTGGGGAGCAGGTTCCACAGGCCGTCCGTACGCCCGGGCCGTTCTTTTTCGGTGAGAAGCTTTGCCGGCGCCATTATGCGGAAGGCGCAGCCGTGGTGCGGATACTGCGCCATCTTGTAGCCTGCGCCCCAAATCGCGACGGCGAGGCCCAGCGCGATCCCACCCAAGGTGAGCGGCGTGACTCTTCGGCAGTTTCGTTGCGGAAGGTGCATGCGCAGGGAAGAACGCCGCGCAACGGCATGGTGCACGAGCGCAGCGGGTTGCACCAGTATCGACACCGCGAATGAATCAGCCGTTAAGCTGCGATTACAGCACTGTAAACAGAGAGTTCATTCCGGCGAATATTGCGGAGATTTCCACTAGGAAGAGTTTCACAGTCTTCGATTGCAACATGCATGTCTCTCCTGGACTGTTTCCCGGAGGAGACAGGCAGGGACTCGTCGCGGACCATCGGAGTTACTTCGCGAAGCACGGAATCGTTGTTGACGCTTTGAGAAGACAGGGCATCTAATAAATCAATGGGCTGGGTTGAACCTGGCCGACGCAACATTGCGATCCTATGTCCCCCTTAAGCCCATTGGCGATGGTTCTCGAACCGGCTGAAGAGCACGGAACAATGGAAACTGCGCATCGCCCATCCGGCGCTTGGCATCGAGTTTTCAATCTGTCGGTCCTGGGGTTCCTAGGACTGGCGATTTCAGTTTTCCTGTGGGGATATAACTACAAGCTATCTCTCTATCATCTGCATTCGGAAACCACGTCGCAGGGTCAAGTCGCGAAATTGTGGGTTGAACAACGGAATGCTGCCCGAGCGGCCGCGCCCGGGGCGGGCATCAAGGCTCACAGGGTTTCGGCATCGCCCCTGCTCCTCCCATGCGAACTGCGATATGACTTGTGGAGAGGTTCGGACGCACGAATCATCCTTGCGACCCATCGGCGATGCGATGTCAGGTTTGGCTCCCTACTCCCCCTCCGCTCTCCTCCTTCCAGTTCCTTCTCCGCTTAGTGGGTTGTAGCGCTCTCTCCAAGGCCAGCGCTAACTAACGCTTGCTACGGCACATTCCCGCCGGGGACGACCTCGCCCGCTTGGGTGTAGCTTCGCTCAACCTGCAGTGGAATGGAGATGTCATGGATACGATGCTTGAAATCGTGCGAGACAACCGGTGGAAGGGTTCCCGCGCGGGGAACAACCAAGAGGCTTCGAATGCAAAGACGATCTGCGTGCTTTCGATAGGACTAGAGGTTCCCGACCACGTGTCGAACGACGCCCTGCGGGGCGAGCCGAACTTGCGGTATTACGGCGTACGTGATTGCCGCGACTTGTCGATGATCCCCGAACAGATAGTCATCGAGCTTGCAGTTCTTCACTGCACGCTTTCACCGTTCGAACTCGAGCGAGCTAGTGCGACGATCCGGCGCCGATGGGCCCATGCCCGGATTCTTGTGATCCGTTTAGACGAAGACTTTCTTGACGACGCGCTGTACGACCAACGCATCGTGCCTCCCGTTGCGCAGGCAGAGCTGCGGGCGACGATCAAACTGTTGCTGAGCCGACGCCACCATCCGTCATTTTCCGCGAACGAGCAGAAAGGGAGCAAGTAAATGTCGATCGTTACAGCATTGCAGGGGGCAGAGGAAGACATGCAAGTTCCGAATGCGGCGCTGACCATGTTTCTGCGCACAACAGAAGAGCGCCGATCGCAGTTTCTGCAGGTCGCGCGGCGAATTACGAACGGCAGCGAGGATGCTGAGGACATCCTGCAGGATGCGTTCGTCAAGGCGTACAAGGCGTTGCCGTATTTCCGCGGAGATTCCATGATGTCGACCTGGTTGACTGCAATTGTCAGAAACACGGCGCTCGAGCATCTCAGGAGGCGCCGAGGGCGGCTTTTTGTCTCGATCGAATTCCTCGCTAAGGACGAAAGCGAAACGATCGCAATGGACTTTCCGGATACCCGGCTTAATCCGGAGGAAAACTGCGGCCGACGCGAGATAGAGGATCTCGTGCGTGGCGAGGTTAGCAGGCTCAGTATGAATTGCAGGCACGTGATCGAACGATGCGTCTTTGAAGAGACGCCCCAATCGGATGTGGCCCATGCGCTGCACATCGATTTGGCGACGGTGAAGTCTCGCGTCTTTCGCGCAAAGCGCATGCTCAGGCGGGCTATGTCTGCGCGGGCAAAAAGTTGGCACAAATTGCGAACCACGAAGGTGCTGTAAGCGAACAAACAAAGCGGTGAATGCATCGCCGATGCGATCCGCTGCACTTTGAAGAGCAGCGCAGCGGAGATCGCGCTCAGAGTTTGATGGGTAATAACGTCGGTTTATTCGGACCGGGGCTGGCTGATTCGGCCATGAATCCGTATGCGCAACAGGCGGCCGAGACTTCCATCTTGGATCCTGCGACACTAAGGCAGTGCAAACGAAAACACATCGCTTCCAGCCGCTATCGCGAAGAATTCCTTTCCGTCTACCGCGTAGCTCATGGGCGACGCATGGATCAGTTGCCCAACGTTGAAGTGCCACAGCGGCTTTCCGGACCGTCCATCGAGGATGACAAAATTCTGGGTGTCATCCCCGTAGGCTATTAGTCCGGTCGCCGTCGACATCACGCCTCCCCAGCCTTTGTCCATGCCGTACTGAAGATCGCGCCAGGCAAAATCCAGAGTGTCGAGATCGAAGGCATTGATGAAGCCTTTGCCGGGTTCGCCCACGCCCCGTGTACCAGTGGAATAGTAGGTGTGTCCCTCTTCAAAGGGTTCTGTGCTCGACTTGATGAGTGCACAGGCGTCCAGCGAGCGAAAGTAGAACATATGAGTAGCAGGGTTGTAGCTGGGTGAGTACCAATTTGTTGCTCCACCTGCGGCGGGGCAGACCTGCACGCCGCTTTGGTTGGGAGTCAAGCCAGCGGAGATGGGTCTTCCGTTCTTATCGATGCCATTTGCCCAATTCTGTCTCTGCGCAAATTGTTTCGCGAAGAGGAACTTTCCGTCTGTCCGATCCAGGATGTAAAGGAAGCCGTTGCGATTGGCAGTCACGATGAGCTTGCGCGGTTGACCCTTGAACCTTGCATCAACGATGACGGGCGTTTGCACAGCATCGTAGTCAAACAAGTCATGTGGGCTGAATTGGAAGTACCATTTCAGTGTCCCATTATCCGGGTCCAACGCCAGCAGGCAACTCGTATATAAGTCGTCGCCGGGGCGAACGCTGCCATCGTAGTCGGGGGAAGGATTGCCCGTGCCCCAATACAAGGTGTTCAGCTCAGGATCGTAGGTGCCTGGCATCCATGCCGTCCCTCCGCCATGCAAATAGGTGTCTCCAGGCCAACTCTCGTTGCCCTTCTCGCCGGGTGCGGGGATCGTCCAGAACCGCCATTTCTCCTCACCGGATTCCGCATCGAACGCGGCAAGAAAGCCTCGCACCCCATCGTCGCCACCTGCCGTGCCGACCAGAACCTTGTCTTTCACGATCAAGGGTGCGCTGGTCGCGCCGTAGTTCTTGTTGCCGGTGGCATACGGCACGTCCCAGATCAGGCCGCCTGAGCGCGCATCGAGACAAAGCAGGTGTGCGTTGTCTGTCTCCATATACGCGCGCGTTCCCAGGATGGCCACGCCCCGATTGTGATGTTGACCGGCGTCATCGACCAGGCCCGGAGTAACAGCGCGGGCGTGATGCCAAAGAAGCTTGCCGGTCTTCGCATCCAGCGCATAGGCGTCGTTGGCGCTGGTCACGAACATGATGCCCGAATCCACCAATGGAGTTACTTCAAGTGGGCTGACCGCGCGGGCGTGGAATACCCACTGTGCGGCGAGCCGGCCTACGTTCGCCGGAGTTATCTGAGTCATCGCGCTGTAGCGCGCACCGGTATAGTTACCGTTATAGGAGACCCAGTTGTCTGTCATATGCTTCTGCAGCAATCCGCGGGGAGTGACATTAATCAGACCTGTAACCCCGGTAGAAGCTTGCGCAGTAGGATTGGACGATTCGTGCTGTGCGATCTTCTCTTCTTGTCCATACGCATGGCAAGCCTGCGTCAAGAGCAACAGACTACCCGCCACCATTGAAATGAACTCTTGACGCCTGAGTTGCGCTTTCATGACTTACTCGTTCTATCCTTGTGAGACTTGCATCCACTCTCTGGACTGGTCATTGACTTTGTCCCGCAACTGCGCGCGGCGTTCTGCTTTCGGCTATCAAAAAGCTTGCAAGATCATTGAGTTCTTCGGGCGACAGCAGCGTACCGTAGTCGCGCGGCATCAGCGAGCGATCTGTATAGTGGACATCGGTCAGGCCGCTTCGCTGCAACAGATGATATCGGCCGTCTTCTGTTTGCAGGTCCAGGCTGAAGTTGTCTTCATTCCGAAGCACTCCAGTTACCGACTGTCCGCCGCGAGTTCTCACAGTCACCACGCGCGATGATGGCACAAGTTGAGAATCGGGTGTAGTGATGGCCTGCTTGATTGCGTCGTTGCCGCGGTTTCGGCCATAAGCAGTTAAATCGGACGCGATGAATCCGCCCTTCCCCTGCATCATATGGCAGGTCGAACACTTCGCTTTGCCAAAATACAAAGAGCGGCCAGATCCGACGTCTCCTTTGACTGGTGCTTGCGCGGTATCGCTCCCCGAAATAGATTGGCCTTCGAGCATGCGCAAAAAGTGCACAACAGCCCTAATGTTCGTTTCGCCGATTTGTGCAAACGGCGGCATCCCCTCTGTGGTTCCATCGTGGACGATCCGAAAGAGGTCTTCATCGGAGCGTGCCCTGACGCTCTCGGATGTTGCCAGCGATGCAGCCTTGTCGCCGCCTTTGCCATCTGTCCCGTGACAGCCGGCGCAGAATTGCAAAAAACGCCGAGCGCCCAAAAGGGGACTCTGATTCTGCGCCTGTGCATATGTGCAGGCGAGAATCATGATCACGCAAACGACGAGAAAGGCTCCAATCCGGTGAAGACCCATCTAGTCAAAATACCCCTTAGAGCAAGAGAGTGGAGCGCAAAGGAAAAGTTGCATGCGTTGTTATAAAAATGTTTAGTTCCCGTCGAACGCAGCCGGGAATTGTTTCAAAAAAGATTTGCGCGGACGTTGCTGCCCGTATTTGAAATGTGACATACTTTTGATCGTCCGACGGAGCGTTCCCATGCGTGCTTCCTTTCTGCTCGGCCTTCCCCTTTGCATCGCATTCACAAGTTACCCCGCATTGCCTGAATCGGCGGATGCAACAGGCGCCGTGCGCACGCGGATTGAAGGCATCGACATTCCTTCTGTTCCGAATGCCCCGTTCGCTGCGAAGGTAGTCGTTACGTGGGATGAGCCGCTCGTCGGAGGTGGTACTGTCTCGCGAACGTACTACACCATGGTGGCTCGCGATTCTCAAGGGCGGGTGCATCGAGAGACGCGCGAGTTTGTTCCCGCAAATTCGAATACAGATCCGCTGTTGCGCAGTATCACGATTAACGACCCAATCGCAGGTACGCGTACAGTCTGTATGCAGGCATCGATGAATTGCTCGACAGGCGCGTTCAATCCGCGCATTGCGTTGGTCGATGACGAGGGCGGCGCGCTCCCGGTGAGCAACGGCAATTTGACCCGTACGAGTCTCGGCCAGCAAACGATGGACGGGTTGCCTGTAACGGGAACTCGCGAGACAAGAACGAGTATCGCAGGCTCGAATGGCAGCAGCCGCGTGGCCGTGGGCCACACAGATGTCTGGTATTCTCCCGATCTCCAAATGGATCTTTTGGTGATACGAGACAGTCCGCAAATGGGGCATGTTGCTCTGAGCGTTACGGACCTGGTGCGTGGAGAGCCCGCCCGCTCATGGTTCGCCGTCCCTTCCGGATACGAAGTCAAAAACGCGCGCAACCAATAACGAGAAGCAGATCAAGATCTACGTCCAACCTCGACTGGACTGAGATAGTGCGTCTCCGCGGACTATTCTTCCGCCACCCGCTCAAATGAGCATTCCAGCGGAAGCAAGTAAATTCCTAATTCAATACTGAATTCGGAGCGGCCCCAGCGCGCAGAGCACTTCTTTGCGCCAAGTCGCGCGGGCGTCGGCATGCCCTTAAGGATGCAATGAAAGGGAAGCCACAGTGGTCGAGTCTTCGGCGGCGAGCGAAAGGGTGAAGTCGGCCGGTGCAGATTCAAGAGAGGGAAGGAACGGACGGGAAGCGCTGGGTTGAAGGCGATAGAGCGTCGCGACATTGGTGCGGGGATGACGGGCGATGTTGATCGCGGCTGTGGCCGTGTCGCCGGGGATCTCTCCCGTGTTGCCTTCGCTTCGCGCGTTGGCGAAGAGAGTCGTACAACTCACGGAAGCCGATGAGCTGGAGTTTATGCAGGAGGACAGGATGTTCGCGAGGGTGTGAATCTTCGTGCGCGGGACTTTACTATCCGGCCTAGCCGGCACGGTAACGTTCGCAAATCCTGTCGACACGCTGGCTAGATCGGAAGTCTTAACAACGCTGGCCAAAGCAGCGGGCGATCCGGGACCGGAGACGTGGGTTGAGTCTATAGCAATGCTCGCCATCGCATAAGCCGTAGCGACCGTTGTGACGGCGTTGATGACGACGAAAGGCATAGTCGTGGAGAACGTCCCGGTTTTCGGGCAGTTGCCAAGAGACGCCATTAGGCCAATCGCATCATTGGGGCCATCGTCGCCGCTGTTTCCACCCTTCGCATAGAGATAGACCTCGTGGCCGGGAGTACAGGTGTAGTCGCCCGCGATGGAGAATCCGCCGTACGCGCCCGTGCGTGCATAGTAGCCAATGGAATCGGGTGGATTGCCCGTGGACGAGATGAGCAGGGAAACCGAGGCATTCCCGCGCCCGGTCGAGTTGACTTGCATGACATAAACCTTTGCGCCAACGACGGCGCGCGATTGACCTCCGTTTACCAGCCCCTGGGCAGGTCGAAACGAATCGGGAGAACCGGGGCCTTCGGGGTCGATTGAAGCAAACTCCTGAGAACCATTTCCCGTCACGACAGAACCGGACCCGCCGGAGCCTCCTGAACCGCCCGAACCACCGGTACCCCCGGACCCGCCGGTGCCCCCTGAGCCTGGGCCAGTGCCGGTTCCACCGGAAGTGCCAATCCCTCCAGATCCACCTGTACCGATGCCACCTGATCCGCCGCTGCCAACCACGCCTGAACCGCCAACCTCGGTGGTGGCGGAATGGGAGCAACCGCTCAGCAGAAAACTGACCAGAACCACAGACGATAGGCCATAGGCAAGGTGTCGCATCGGATCGCTCCGTGATGCAAGGTACACACTAACTAGACAGCCGAGCGAGAAGAAAGGTTGCGGCCCGAGAATGCAGAATTGCCATATAAGCGTATTTCACGGCCGGTGCTTTTCAGGCTGAACCTGTTCCCCGAGATAATACGCGCTTTGAACCCGAATGATTCGGCTTTTGTTCTCGAGTTTGCGGCGGATTTCTCTCTGACAATGCCTTAAATGCTCGAATCACGCTTTGGTTCAAGAAAGTCCAAAAAATCAGGCACCTCCTCGCCGTTTACATCCGTCCAAGCTTGTGGGAAGATCGGATTTCCCGGGCTTCTCCACCCAGCTTCGATCACCCCGATGAACGATACCCTTCGCCTTGGCAGCATACGAAATAGTCGCAGAAAGCATGCACCGCGCGGCATGTCCGCAATCCGATTCGTTCCATTCATCTTGATGGCTCTCTCGTTTCTTCTTCTCGAAGGGTGCGGCTTCTGGATCCGCTCCGGCGTCGTTCCTCCGGAAAGTCCGCCACCCAGTGGGCCGCCCCCAGGTTCAGGACAGGCAGGTACGATCACCATCGCGCCGCAATACGTGGCGTTGGCCCCCGGCCAGAAGTTTCAGTTCTCTGCAACCGCGAGCGGTGGCGGCCAGATCGAGTGGCTCGTCAACGGCGCAGCTGGGGGCAGCACAACGTCTGGGTCCATTGACAGCAGCGGCAAGTTCATCGCTCCCGCTTCCGTAGCACAAAGCGAGAACATCACGGTCACCGCCGCACTGGCTTCATCGCCGCAGCAGAACTACGCCACCGCGGCGGTGGCGATCATCCAACCAGCCCAAATCACCTGCCCTCCCTTCACGGGCAATACGCAGGTCGCTAGCTATTCCATTTATCTGCCTGCACCAGGAAAAGCGTTCGTCGAGTTTGGCAAATCCACAAGCTATGGTTTGAATACCTGGCAAGTCGAGACGGCGTCCCCCAATGGCGGTCAGGTGCAGATTTATGTCGCCGGGATGCAAAGCAACAGCAAATACCACATGCGAGGCCAGGTCACGCTCGACAATGGAGCGACCTTTACCGATGCCGACCAGACCTGCAGCACCGGGGCGCCTCCCACAACCGCAACCATCAAAATCTCGACCCCCAGCGGCGGCACGCCGCAGCCGGGAATTGAAATGTGGAACACTCTGATTCCGCAAAACCTGACTCAGGCCTTCGCCACTGATCTCGAAGGGAATGTGATCTGGACGTATACGTTTCAGGGCACGAGTTCAGACCTGCTACAGGGCATCCAGCTGCTCCCCAACGGCCACTTCCTCATGGTGCTGTCCTACCTGTCTTCGCTCACCGTCAGCGCCAGCCCAGGCTTGCTCAACGAGGTGCGCGAAGTTGACCTCGTCGGGAACACGATCCGGAGCCTCACCATGGATGCGCTGAATCAATCGCTGGCTGCGTCGAATCTGCGCGACGCCGAGGGCAATCCGTATCAACTGCTCAGTTTTCATCACAGCGTTCTTGCCCTGCCGAATGGCCATTGGATCCTGCTTGCGGCATACAGAAAAAACTACACAAACTTGCCCGGATATCCGGGAACCACTTCTGTGATCGGCGACGCACTGATCGACGTGGACCAAAATTCGACTCCTGTCTGGGTCTGGAACACATTCGACAACCTCGACATCAACCGCCATCCGATGAACTTCCCTGACTGGACGCACTCGAACGACATGTTGTATTCGAGCGACGACCACAACCTGTTGCTCTCGATTCGCCACCAGAATTGGATTGTGAAGATTGAGTATCTCGATGGCCAGGGATCAGGAAAAATCCTCTGGCGCCTCGGCGAAGGCGGCGACTTCAAGCGCATCGGTGGCACCGACCCGCAGGACTGGTTTTATGCCCAGCACGGTATGAGCTACTTCACTCCCAACACGACGGGAGTTTTCCGGGTTGGCCTGATGGACAACGGAAACGACCGCATCTTCCCCACGGGCCAGGTCACCTGCCGGCCGGGACCGCAATCGGTCGCCAATTGCTATTCCACTGCCCCCGTCTTCGAGCTAAACGAGAACAGTATGACCGCGACCTTTGTGACCCACTACACGCCGCCGCCCAGTTACTTCAGTTACTTCGGGGGCAATGTCGACCAAATGCTTAACGGCGACATCGAGGCCGACTTCTGCGCAACCTATAACGGAGCGATTGTGCAAGAACTTGATTCCACCGGGTCGCATGTCGTCTGGCAAGGCCTTACGCCGGGCGCGGACCAGTTTCATGCGACTCGCATGCCCAGCCTGTATCCCGGCGTGCAGTGGTAGGGTTCGAAAAGTCTGTTCTCGCGCGTAAAAGTGGAACGACAATTGGTGCCTGTCGCACAGCAACGTCGGGCGCGACCAGCGTGGCCGGCAAAGCACCTACAAACAGTCCAGGAAGCCGAGGACATCGTGCGGGACGCGCTTTGCAGGCATTTAAGCACTTGCAGCTGGTTCGTTACGGATTAGTGCTCCATTCATGAAGGTTCAGAAAAAATGAGCAACGTAAAGATGGCGATGTGCTACTAATAACAGCAGGACGTTCGAGCACTGTCTGGTAACTTTCCGATCGATTCGTGCTCATGTCATTCCTGGAGATTGGTGAATCATGGAGCCTTGGAGGCAAAATCGAACCCTGAATCGCATTCGGGGATTTCTTTTTATTTCCCTGGCGTGCTCTGTGTTTTTGTGGGGCCTGCAATACAAGCTTTCGCTTTACGATCCTCCGCAGTCACCTTCTCATCACATTCCAAACGCAAAGCTTCTCTCAAGTAACGAACAGTCCTATACATCTCAAAGGTCGGTTTCCGGTCAAAGCCGGCCGGCTGTTAAAGTACTTCGCAACTTATCGAATACCGCTCTATTCATTCTGCTGATTGCATCCGTATTTTGTGTGCAGGGCTCAGGCGATCTTAGGGATCGCCGGACTTTGTTGTTAGGGTTACGGCAAGCACTCTTAGAATCGTTTTTCGTCCGCCCCCCCCCCGCTCTTACCTAGCAATGACGCCACGCTTAGGGTTCAGGCATTCGCTCCGTTAGAAGGGGCGCATGTCGCGAGTCGTTGTCTCTATGAGGTCATTTTCCTTTTGGAAAATGACAAGCGACTCCGTAACTCAGTTATCTCCAATTCACCACCAGAGGTGTATCCAAAGTTATGCAAAAGCAAGGTTCGCTGCTAGTCATTGCGGGGATGATGCTTCCCATTGCTGCCAGTGTTGTTGCCTGTCATTCAGATGGAGGAAGCACGAGAGCAAAGGCTGACGAGATCCCGTCGGCGCAAGTGGCTACGGCGCAACGTGGCAATCTGGCCCACACACTGAGTCTTGCCGGCCAGTTCCAGCCGTATCAGGTGGTGGATGTTCACCCAAAGGTGACTGGTTTCATGGCCAAGATCAATGTCGACATTGGCGACAGGGTGCACAAGGGCCAGACCCTCGCGGTGCTGGAAGTTCCGGAGTTGAATGCCCAGTTGAGGGGCACCGGTTTTGAGATGCAACAGGCTAAGGATGAGCTTCTGCGGACGCAGCATGAGATCAAGCGAGCAGAGGCGACCCATTCGGCGCTTCACGCCGATTATCAACGCCTTTTGGAGGCGTCAAAGGCACAGCCGGGCCTTGTAGCACAACAGGAACTGGACGATGCGCAGAGCAAAGACCTTTCTTCCGAATCTCAGGTTGATGCTGCCAAGGCCGCCGCGGCTGGGGCGCAGGAGCACATCCAAGTCGCCGGAGCGGACAATGAGCGTGTACAAGCGCTACAAAACTACACAAATGTGACTGCGCCTCTGGATGGTGTAGTTATTTGGCGCTATGCCGACACAGGCGCCCTAATCCAAAGCGGTACCAATTCAAACGACCAGGACATTCCAATCGTGCGGCTGTCGCAGAGTGGCCTATTGCGTCTGCGGATGCCGATTCCCGAAGCCGATGTGCAATTCGTACACCTTGGCGATTCGATGGAAGTGAGAGTGGACGCCATCGGCCGCTCCTTCACAGGCAAGATCGTGAGGTTCACGCGCGATGTGAACTTCGAAACAAGGACCATGGAAACTGAGGTCGACGTTGAAAATCGCGACCTCTCGATTGCCCCTGGCATGTATGCCAATACTCAAATGCAGCTCGCGCACGCCGATAACGTAACAACTATTCCAGTCGAGGCGCTGGTGCTCAAAGGGAATCAACAAACGGTCTATTGCCTGGATTCTGAGAATCGCATTCGCATCCGTACCGTACAAGTCGGGCTCCGCGGGTCAAAGCTTGCCGAAATCACGACAGGGATTGAACCGGGCGACCGGGTGGTCCTTGGAGGGCAGGAGAATTACACCGAAGGCGAGCGTGTCGCCCCGATTCTCACTCAAGAACCTGCTTCCGAGGTTGTCCATGAGTCGGGAGGAGTGATCGATCTCAAGGCAGAATCAGAGGACAACAACGGAGGTGCAAAGTAATGCCGAAGTTCGCCCTCAAATATCCGTTCTTCATCATCATGTTGTGCCTGATGGTGGCGCTCGTCGGTGGAGTCAATACCGTCCGCATGCCGGTAGATCTCTTTCCAAAAATCGACATGCCGGTGGTGGTGGTTGCGACGTTTTACAACGGCATGCCACCGGAGCAGATTGAAGCCGATATCACGAACACGTTTGAACGCTTCTTTACTCTGGGCGCCAATATCGATCACAGTGAATCGCGTTCCCTCACGGGCGTGAGCCTGATCAAGATTTACTTTAAGCCGGGCACCGATCCTAATTCCGCACTGAGCAATATCGCCAATCTGGCGATGGCGGATCTCCGCCGATTGCCGCCGGGAACACTGCCCCCGGTTGTTCTGGGCATGGACGCATCTACGCAGCCCGTTTGTCTGGTAACACTCAAGGGACAAGGACTGAACGAAACGGCCCTAAAGGATATGGCGCAATTCCAGGTGCGCAATCAGATTTCGAATGTCCAGGGCGCTTCAGTCCCACAACCTTATGGCGGAACTTACAGGCAAATTCAGGTCTATGTCAACCCAATAAAAATGGAGGCGCGCAATCTCAGCCTGAACGATGTCGTCGAGTCGGTCAACAGTTCCAACCTCATTCTTCCCGCCGGCGACGTGCGCATTGGCTCGAAAGACTTCAATATCTATGCGAATAGCCAATTTCCCGACGCGAGCTCGATGAATGAAATGCCCTTGAAGTCGGTGGGCAATGCGTCCGTGCTCGTGGCGGACATAGGCAAGGCTGAGGACTCGGGCGCTCTCCAGTACAACATCGTCCGTATCGATGGTCAAAGGTCTGTCTATGTGCCCGTCTTCAAACAGGGCGGCAACAGCAACACAATTACCATCGTCAATGGCATGAAGGATGCCATCAAGCACCTGGTTGATATTCCAGCTGCGCTGAGAACAGCAGTAGTTTTCGATCAATCGATCTTTGTAAAGCTGGCTATAAAAAACTTGGTCAAGGAAGCCAGCATCGGCCTTGTACTCACAGGCATCATGATTCTGGTGTTCCTTGGTAGCCCCCGCGCAACGTTCGCGGTTCTGCTTTCAATTCCTCTCTCGGCACTCGTGTGCCTGCTGCTGACAAGCGCAATGGGCGGCTCAATCAACACCATGATTCTTGGCGGCCTTGCCTTGGCATTTTCGCGCTTGATTGACGATTCTGTGGTGGTGCTCGAAAACATCTTCAGATATATGGAGATGGGATTTCCTCCAAGAGACGCGGCTGAAAAGGGCGGCATGGAAGTTTCGCTGGCCGTGCTCGCGGCGACGTCTACCACGTCCATCGTCTTTTTCCCGGTGAGCTTTCTCTCCGGGATCAGCAAGTATATCTTCACGCCCTTGGCACTTGGTGTTGTGCTCTCTATCTTTGCCTCGTACTTCTTTGCGATGACCGTTGTACCACTTTACTGCGCCAACTTCATTCGCTTGTCGCATGAAGATTCGCACGGCCAGAACCAAAAGCCCGGATTCTTCGCCCGCTTCGAACGCAAGTTCAACGAGAAATTCCAGCACATGCTCAATTGGTATGAAGGCCTTGCGATGCGCGCTATGCAGCGCCCGGGCTTTACAGCGGCTGCAATTCTGGGCGGGGTAGCGCTCACGCTGCTGGTGCTGTTTCCATTCCTCGGGCGCGCCTATTTTCCGCGAACTGATCCCGGCCAGTTCGTCATCAACGTTCGCATGCCAAGCGGTACGCGGCTGGAAGTCAGCAACGACTATATTGCCAAGGTTGAAAACATCATCCGAAGCGTTGTAAAGCCGTCTGACATGGACATGATCGTCTCAAATATCGGTGTCTATCCCGACCTTTCTGCCATCTACACAACCAATGCCTCGATGAATACAGCCTTCGTGCAGGTCAGTTTGAAGGAGGAACATAGCATCCCCAGCTACGAGTACATGCAGCGCGTGCGCGAAAAGCTTTCTCGCGATATGCCTGAACTCACAGCGTACTTTCAGGCCGGAGGTCTGGTAGATGGCGTTGTCAACCAGGGCCTTCCGGCGCCAATCGATATTCAGGTCAGTTCCATGGATATGGATGGAGCATACGCATTGGCCAGGGAACTTGCCCAAAAGATCAAAGAGATACCGAATGTGAGCGGCGTGTATATCCCGCAGGATATCGACTATCCAGGGATTGCACTGAACATAGACCGCGAAAGGGCGAGTCTAATCGGGCTCTCCGCCAAGGATGTCGTTCAAAACGTGATTACCGCCATGACTTCCGACGGCATGATCGCGCCGAGTTACTGGATCGACCCGAAGAGTGGGAACAACTATATGGTCACGGTCCAGTATGCAAATAGCCTTATTAACAACATGTCGATGGAGGATTTTGAAAACATTCCGCTCCGAGGCATTCACCCGGCCGGTTACAGCCCGATGCAGGACGCTCATGAGACTGCCAGCGATCAAAGCGAGCTCTGGAAAGGCGACCACACAGCTGGATACACTCCGTTGAGTTCAGTTGCGGAGATCAAAATGATCAATACGCCGACAGAAGTAGACCACTACCAGATACGGCGCGTGATCGACATTTATGTCTCCACCAGGACTGAGGCGCTACAACGCGTGGGACGCGATGTGAACAAGTTGCTGGCGAACACGAAGACTGACAAGAACACGGTGCTCAATCTGCGCGGAGCCGTGGTTAGTATGAACAAGTCATTCGAGGAATTCGGACTTGGACTCATTATTTCTGTGCTCATGGTGTATCTGATCCTGATGGCCCAGTTCACATCCTTCATCGATCCGTTCATCATTCTCATGGCAATTCCGCCGGGACTGACCGGGGTCGTGATGATCCTCCTTGTTACGGGAAGCACATTAAACATCATGTCCTTGATGGGAGTGATCATGATGACCGGCATCGTCGTCTCAAACAGCATTCTCATCGTCGAATTCGCAGGAACTCTACACAAGGAAGGCAAAACCCTGCTAGACGCCGTCGTCCAATCCTGCAAGATCCGACTACGCCCAATCCTGATGACGTCTCTCGCCACGCTGTTAGGCATGATCCCGATGGCGCTTGGGATGGAAGCCGGCAGCGAGCAATATGCGCCTCTGGCACGCGCGGTCATCGGCGGACTGGCGGTCTCAGTTATTGTGACCGTTTTCCTGGTCCCTGCCGTATATCTGATCATTCACGGACGGCGCGCTGAGAGGTCCGAGGCTGGGAGCGAGGCATAGAGAATGGCAATTTACATAGATCGGTGGCATTTCGAAGAAAGCTGCCATTTTCCGATTGATGATTTCCCGATGGCAAACAACAGGGGCGCGGAGTAATGCCGAAGTTTGCTCTAAAGAACCCGTTCTTCATCATCATGATTTGCTTGATGGTGTCACTTGTCGGCATCGTCAACACAGCGAGGATGCCAGTCGATTTGTTTCCCAAGATCGATATGCCTGTTGTGGTGGTAGCGACGTTCTATAACGGGATGCCTCCACAACAGATCGAAGCTGACATCACGAATACCTTTGAACGATTCTTTACGCTGGGCGCAGATATTGACCACAGCGAATCGCGATCGCTCACGGGTGTTAGCCTCATCAAGATCTACTTCAAGCCCGGCACCGATCCCAATACCGCGTTGAGCAACATTGCAAACCTTGCCATGGCTGACTTGCGTCGTCTGCCGCCGGGCACCCTGCCCCCCGTAGTTCTGGGAATGGATGCCTCCACTCAGCCAGTCTGCCTGGTGACCTTAAAAGGGCAAGGACTCAACGAAACCAACCTGAAGGACATAGCGCAGTTCCAAGTCCGCAATCAGATATCCAACGTTCAAGGCGCATCGGTCCCACAGCCCTACGGCGGAACCTACAGGCAAATTCAGATCTATGTTGATCCGATCAAGATGGAGGCGCGTAATCTCAGCCTGAACGATGTGGTACAGGCGGTCAATAACTCGAATCTAATCCTCCCCGCAGGCGATGTTCGCATCGGCTCGAAAGATTTCAACATCTACGCCAATAGCCAATTTCCGGACGCGAAGTCGATGAATGAGATACCGCTCAAGTCGGTGGGAAACTCGTCGGTATTGGTGGCAGATATCGGACACGCGGAGGATTCTGGCGCGCTTCAATACAATATCGTGCGGATTGATGGGCAAAGATCCGTCTATGTTCCGGTTTTTAAGCAAGGCGGTAACAGCAACACAATTACCATCGTGAACGGAATGAAGTCGGCAATCAAGCATCTGGTCGATATCCCAGAGTCCCTGAAGACGGAGGTGGTTTTCGACCAATCCGTCTTTGTCAAACTTGCCATTAGCAATGTCACACGGGAAGCCTCTATTGGATTGGTACTCACAGGCTTAATGATTCTGATCTTCCTCGGAAGTCCTCGGGCCACGATCGCCGTACTTTTGTCTGTTCCGCTCAGCATGGTGTTCTGCCTCCTGGTTACCAACTTCATGGGCGGCTCAATCAACACCATGATTCTTGGCGGTCTGGCACTGGTGTTTTCCCGTCTCATTGATAACGGCGTCATCGTGCTTGAGAACATCTTCCGTCACATGGAGATGGGAGAGCCTCCAGATGTCGCTGCGGAGCGCGGCGGGACTGAAGTCTCGATGGCGGTACTCGCTGCCACGTTCACCACCTCCATCGTGTTTTTTCCAGTCACATTCTTTAATGGAATCAGCAAATATATATTTACTCCTCTGGCGCTCGGCGTCGTGCTGTCGATCTTCGCCTCATATTTCTTTGCGATGACCGTTGTTCCGCTCTACTGTGCCAAATTCATTCGCATCCAACACGAAGACCGAGAGCGCAAGGAAGCGAAGAGTGGTCTCTTCGCAAAGTTCGAACGAACTTTCAACGAGAAATACGAAAGAATGTTGAACTGGTATGAGCTGCTTGCAAAACGCGCAATGCAGCGTCCGGGCCTGACTGCGGGTGCTATTTGCGGCGGTGTGGTGCTTGTTCTTGCAATGACGCTCCCTTTCCTGGGGCGCGCCTATTTCCCTCGTACCGACCCAGGACAATTCGTGATCGATGTGCGTATGCCAAGCGGCACGCGACTGGAAGTCAGTAACGAATACATTGCCAAAGTGGAGAACATCATCCGCGGCGTCGTCAAGCCAGCCGATCTGGATATGATCGTCTCCAACATCGGCGTGTATCCCGATCTCTCCGCCATCTATACAACCAATGCTTCAATGGACACGGCTTTTGTTCAGGTCAGTCTGAAGGAGCATCACAGTATCGGTAGTTACGCCTATATGCAGGATGTGCGGGAAAGGCTTTCCCGCGAAATGCCCGAACTTACCACATATTTCCAGGCCGGAGGGCTCGTAGATGGCGTCGTCAATCAGGGACTGCCTGCCCCAATCGATATTCAGGTGAGTTCGATGGATATGGATGGCGCGTACGCATTGGCGAAGACGCTCTCACAAAAGATTCAAACCATGCCGAACGTGAGTGGAGTTTACATTCCCCAGGATCTGGATTATCCAGGCATCGCTCTGAACATAGACCGCGAGAAGGCCAGCCTGATTGGTCTCACTGCGAAAGATGTTGTGGACAACGTGATTACCGCAATGACGTCGGACGGCATGATTGCTCCCAGCTATTGGATCGATCCGAAGAGCGGCAACAACTATATGGTGACTGTCCAATACGCCAACAAGTTTCTCAATAACATGTCGATGGAAGACTTCGAGAACATTCCTTTACGAGGTATCAAGCCGGCAGGTTATGACCCGATGCAGGATGCGCGTCAGGCCGGTAAACAGTCAGGCGAACTGACCAAGGGTGATCACACTTCAGGATATACACCATTGAGCTCGGTTACGGATATCAAGCTGATTAACACTCCGACAGAGGTGGACCACTATCAGATTCGGCGTGTGATCGACATTTATGTATCCACCAAGACAGAGGCATTGCAAAGAGTCGGAAGTGAAATCAGTAAACTCCTGGCAAATACGCAGACCGACAAGAACACGGTCCTGAACCTACGCGGCGCTGTCGTTAGCATGAACCACTCATTTGCCGAGTTTGGAATCGGGTTGATCATTGCCGTGCTGATGGTCTACCTCATTTTGATGACTCAGTTCACCTCTTTCATCGATCCATTCATTATTTTGATGGCAATTCCACCTGGACTCGCCGGGGTTGTTCTGATTCTGCTGGTGACAGGCAGCACTCTAAACATCATGTCCCTGATGGGCGTAATCATGATGACCGGTATCGTGGTGTCGAACAGCATTCTGATTGTCGAATTCGCCGGCACGCTTCATAGTCAGGGATTGTCATTATTGGAATCCGTTGTCCAATCTTGCAAGATCAGGCTGCGGCCAATCCTTATGACATCCCTGGCAACGTTGCTGGGCATGATCCCGATGGCGCTTGGAATGGAAGCAGGCAGCGAGCAATATGCTCCGTTAGCGCGCGCAGTTATCGGCGGCCTTGCCGTCTCCGTGGTGGTAACCGTGTTTTTGGTGCCAGCGGTGTATCTGGTCGTTCACGGCAAACACGAAAGACAATCTTCCACTGCTGAAGAGGCGTAAAAATGGTGAGACCACTGAAGAAACCTCGGCGTGATCCTAAGGGCCTTTGTTGGCTTGCGATTGTTCCCGCCATTTCCATATTAGTGCGAGCAACGTGCGCCAGCGCGCAGTTGCCTGACGCACCTCCAGTTTCACCGCTTCTGCTCGCTCGGCAAGATCCTGCGCCGATCGCACAGATGACGAGCCCGGTAGCAGCAGCTCCCCCGAACGGCGCCGCTGCAGGTGAACACCCACGACTGACCATTGCAGACGCCGAGAAAACGGCCCTCAAGAACAACCCGCGGATCAGCGTCGGACGGCTTCTTGCTCTGGCTCAGCACCAGGTTGTTCGCGAAACGAGATCGGCTGAGTTGCCTACTGCAACAGCCGCTATAACTGCAATGCAAGCCGAAGATGCCTCACGTATCTCGGCCGGTTCGCTCACGACTTCACGTTTGTTTGAACACGCTGGTGCGGGCGGAGGATTCACACAGCTGATCACTGATTTTGGCAGGACTGGCAACCTGGTTGCATCTTCGAAGCTCCAGGAGAAAGCGCAAAACGCCAGCGCTCTTGCCACGACCGAAGACATTATCGTAGCCACCGATCAGGCTTTCTATGATGCTCTTCAGGCACAAGCTCTATTGAGAGTCGCGATCCAAAACACAAGTACGCGACAAACTTCGGAGTCCCAGATCAGCTCGTATACGAAGAATAACTTGAAGTCCACGCTCGATTTGAGCTTTGCAGATGTGAATTTATCTCAAGCCAAGTTGCTCCAATTGAACGCAAAGAGCAACGCCGAGTCTTCGATGGCGGCATTGGATGCGGTCCTGGGCCTGGATCGACAGGTCGTTTTCGAATTGGTAGAAGATACTGACCTTTTGACGGTCCCTCCTCCAGACGTTGACCAGCTTGTGCAACTCGCACTCGAGCAGCGGCCGGACCTTCAAGCGCTGGATTTGAATCATCAGGCGGCGGTCAAATTCAGCCATGCGGAGCGGGATCAGAAGTTGCCGAGCATTACAGCCCTTGGAACTGTCGGAAGCGTGCCGATCAAACCGGCGCAATATTATGTCCAGAACTGGTGGGGCGCAATCGGAGTGAACATGAACATTCCGGTCTTCAATGGTTTCCTCTTCTCGGCACAGGCGAAAGAGGCGGCCATCCGCGCGGAAGCCGATTCCGAGCAGACGCGCGCACTTCGAGATCAAATTGTGCGGGATGTTCGTACCATATGGCTGGCCGCGAACACCGCATATCAGAGTGTCACCGTTACAGGCGAACTTCTGAAGGAGGCGAATCTGTCGCTCTCCCTTGCGCAGACGCGTTATCAACTGGGTTTGAGCTCGATAGTCGAGCTAAGTCAGGCTCAGTACCAGCAGACCGACGCGGCAATCGGCTACACGAATGCTCAATACCAGTACCGTCTTTCTCTCGCGACCCTTAACTATCAGATCGGAGCGACTCCGTGATCGAGAATTTTTAGGTTGAAGCATTTACGGATAGTAGTAGCAGCGTTGCTCAACGATTTGAATGTCCGGTCCTGACGATCCACCAATGAACATCACTTAGGTTCGCGAGGGACAAAATGAAGAAAAGACGAGAACAGCCGAATAGAGAATTCGAGCAGACTCTCTTCGCGCTGCTGATTGCTTTTCTGGGTGGATCGGTCATTTCGTTTTATGTCGGGTCTGCGTTCCTAGATTTCCAAAACATTGGCGATCAGAATACTCGGAGGCTACCTGGTTGGCAGGTGAACATGGGTTCGATTTGCATTGGCATTATGGCTTTCATCGTAATTCTATTTAGTCTAGAAATTCTGAGGAAGCGATCGAAGATCGCTGGATGGCACTCGAGTTGGCCATGGCTGCCCTTAGTTGGACTCACCGCGTTGGCAACATTTGTCCATATTCCGGTTTATTTCGTAATTCCAGCGGGCGCCATACATAGCACCTGGGCATGCCGCAGGATATATAGAGAGTCTAATCGTTCTGTGTCGAGGTCGAAATAAGATGTGTTGCGTTTTGCGAGGGAAGAGATCAAACTCTAGTTCTAAACTTCTTTGTGTGGTGCGCTTTCCAAGTCGGTTCGGCCAAAAATCGACAATCGACTCCTCACGGAGGGATCATCCGGCCGCGCACAGCTGCCATCATCGCTTTCAACGCACCGAAGTTATGCGAGTCCACGCTTATGAATTCGCCAATTCGCCTGAATGTCGGAAATTTGAGAAAGGTAAATCGGGAACTCCTCGTCATCCAAACAAGTCAAAACTTGTAGGAAGAGGAAACGTCCTGCCCTTCCCGACAGGCCCAGACCTCGGGAACGGTTGGCAGGGGAGCAATTCATGACCGCGAATCGGAACAAGGTGAATGCGGATGAACCGCATCGACGGTGGTTTGGGTTTGCAAAGTTTTTATTTATAGTGATCTTGGCCGTCACGTTTTTGCTGCTTGCCAGAAGCATGGTGCGCCACCATTTCTTTAGTGGCGGCCAGCTCAATCGGAACGAGACTACCGAACCATGATGGATTCGATGGCGCAGGCCAACCGCAGACTGCCGATCTCCTTCCCAGCATAAGATGGTTGAGTTGTTTGGCGCAGATGTTGTAGGCATCAGGGCCTATGCGGACGTCTCCTGCGGGTCAGATCGGAAACTCTCAACTTCAATCCGGCTTAGTTTTTGGGGTTTGGGTCAGGTTCTTTTCCAGAGCGAAGGTGCAATCGCGAGCATCCTCGTTTACGCAGGCGGCCGAATCACCCGCTTCGAGATCATTCTGTTCTCGCTGGCCGCAGGGGCCGTGATACTTGTGCCATCTGTTGGGGAATCGTGGAGGAATGGATTGAACGCACTCGTGGCCGAAACTGGCCGACGGTCTCAGCAGCCATTGACATCGTTAGCGTCGCCTTCATCGAGGATGATGGCATCCCGTCGCCCAAAGCTGATTTAGTCGACTCCCATTACAAGGCCACGCTTACCTACACCTACAACAATCCCGAGCAGCAGATGGGCGATTACAGCCGTGATTTTGCCAACGAAGACGATGCCAAGGCTTGGGCAAATTCCTACAAAGGCGAGACCATCAAGGTCCACGTAGATCCGCGCGACCCCACGCGTTCCGTGCTGCGAAAAGAAGACCTGTAGGCGGCCATGCGAAACTTAAAAGCCTAACAATTCGAGTTCCGGGCGAGTCCGGGAAGTAACGCCTAAAAAGGAGCATGATCGGCCTATGGCGAAGGAGGCCACTGGTCGATGAAGCATAAGTCACGTTCACTGAAAGAACATAAGCATCCCAAAACCCGTCTGCGTTTGCCGGACCTCGAATTCTCAAAGACGGCAGTGTTGAACAGTCTGTCCAGTGTCGACGGTCAACGCGGATATGGCCATGCGATCGACGAGTTCGTAGATTGGTACTGCTCGGAACCCCGTCTGGCCTTGAACAGAACAGTCATTTTGCGCTATCGCAGCTACCTTGAGGCCCGCCTTCTTGCCCCCGGAACCATCAATTTGCACCTCGGCGCCGTTCGGCGCCTCGCCTGCGAGGCTGCCGACTCCGGTCTGCTGAGCTCCGATCTCGCCGCCGGAATTCGCCGCGTCAAGGGAGTCAGGAATCTCGGTGTGCGCCTGGGCAACTGGCTAACCGTTGAACAGAGCCTTGCGCTCTGCCGAGCGCCTGATGGCAACAAACTCAAGGGCAAGCGAGATCACGCTCTCCTTGCGCTGTTGCTTGCCTGCGGCCTGCGTCGCCACGAAGCCGTTGGCCTCAGACTCGAACACCTGGAGCAACGGGAGGAACACTGGGCCATTGTCGATCTGAAGGGCAAGGCAGGGCACGTTCGCACGATTCCCGTTCCCGGCTGGGTGATGGAAGAGTTGCGGGTCTGGTTAAATGCTGCGGGAATAGAGCGAGGCAAGATCTTTCGTCGAGTGACGAAGATGGGACGGGTCTTGGGTGAAAGCATGACCGAGAAGGCCGTCTGGCACATTGTGAAGGATTCCGCGAAGACGATCGGAGTAGAGAAGCTGGCTCCGCACGACCTTCGCCGGACCTGCGCCCGCCTCTGCCACTCCGCGGGCGAAGAGTTGGAGCAGATCCAGTTCCTTTTGGGCCATGTTTCCATTCAGACGACCGAACGCTACTTGGGCTGCAAGCAGCGGATTCGGTCCGCGGTCAATGATCAAATCGGGATTGAGCCTCGCGCTTGAAGGGTGCAACGAAAGTTGTACGGAAGAACGACCTCACGGCCAGCCAGTACCGCAGTGCAAACAAGTTTGCCGGGGGACAGGTTTGTAGAAGACTCGCTTGCCGATGAGTACATAGCAACAACCAGAATATCGACAGGAGCTAAAGATATGGGCGCGGACGAACTTAGCGACGAAGACTTGAGAAGAATCGCTCATGCTGCGAGAGAAGCTAAATTCGATGCCGAAACCCGTGCTATAGTTCGCGAACTTCATGCACTTCCGGTAGACGAAATGAAGATAGCCTTGAACTTCCGTACCCCATTCTCCGACCGCCTCGAGAAGCTCACAGAACTAAGGCGAAAGAAGGCAGCGAAGCGTGCCTCCGGGAAAGCGGCTGGGATCGCAAAGCATAAACCGAAGCACTTCGAACAGTATGTCAGCGATGGGGACGTGATCAGAGCGCGAGGGATGGGAATTCGGCTGGACCCGCAGTGACGGCAGCAATATTGCCGCGCAGGAACGAGAACATGACGAAAGAGTCTTCAATGCGCTCACCCTCACGTTCGGGAGATTTGTCCCGGCCTATTTTTTAGCAGTTAGGCAGGACCATTACGACTGCAACGCAGATTGGAGGGAGGCTCTGTTGGAATCGCTATCGGTACTTTTGGCTGGTTTCGTCCTTCTCGGAATCGCTCTTATAGTTGACGTCAAAAAAGAGAATGGGCCAGTTGATTCTGAAGGAGTGCAGAGGCTTCGCGATTCTAATATCGCACCGCAAGCGAAGAGCAATTGGTCATCGCTGGCAGTTGAACGCCACACGGAATCGACGTGATCCAAGTCACGTCATGGAAGTATCGGCCACCACACAACCGGAACCTGCGACTAGGGGCGATTGTAGCTGTCGTTTGGAATTCCGGGAAGATCGTATTGGAGCGAATTACACTAAAACGGCAGGAGATCAATGCATGCACAGAAAAACTAAACTCATCGTAGCTCTCTCGGGAATGGTGGTCGTGTTGATCTGCGAGTTGGTGGCAATTTTCGAACGTGCTTTGGCCACAACGAGCCCAGCCTTCATAATTGGATTTGCCGTCATCTCGGCCCTGGGTTTCTGGGCTATGTCGTTTCATCGACTAGGACGATGAGCCGTCAGTTTTATAGGATTTGCATCCCGGCCAGATGGTTACTTCCCACTTGGCCACAAACCGACCATTCCGGGTGAATCGACTGCAGGAACATGAGAACGCACAATGGACCTTTTCGCCGGAGCCAAAAGCCAGGTGATTGCGTTCGCCTTGCAGGACTTCAGCGGGAATTGGCGCCGCATCATCACATCCCGATCGATGCTAACGATTGCTAACCTTCGGCCTGCACAGCTCGACAGTCATCGCGCGCGGCGGTTGCTTTTTGATCATGCATTCTCGCAGCCAAACCGATTTTCCCAGGAGCCGTGGCGGAGATTAGTGAGGAGCTATCTCCACATATACCGGGTCCGGATAGAGTACACGGACAATTTCTCCAATAACCTTCGTACCATTTTCACCATTGGTGAAGATAACTGCGCCGAATTGCTTGGCGGGAACAAAGAAGGCGTAGGCATATGCTCCAGTGTCAGACCCGGAGTGGTCGACTATGGTGACACCGTTGTGGACGATGATCTGCCAGCCGAGTCCCATACCTGCTGAGATATGGCAGGGAGTACCGCTTGGCTCATAAGCGCACACTTGCTTGCGCGCGTCATCTGGGACCCAGTCACGGGTCATCACTAGCCGTTGCGCAGCGATGGCTGGGCTGAGAGCTTCATTGTTCACAACGCTGATGACGAAGCGAGCGTAGTCCGTGACGGTGGTATGGACGAGATCAGCGGCGTTCCAGGTAGAAGTGAGCTGCGGCTCAATGAAGCGGTTGTTGACATATGGCTCAGCGAGGCGCCCGCTGAACCAGTCCTGCGTTGTGAACGAAGTGTCTTTCATGCCGACAGGACCAAGTACATATTGTTGCGCCAGCTGATCGAAGGGCTTTTGCTCCTTATTTTGCGCGAAACGTGCGACGTAGAAATATCCCTCGCCGGAGTAGCTGCTCTGGGTGCCGGGCTGGAAGTCGAAGGTGAGAACGTCCTTGGTCATCCGACGCCAGTTGGCAAACCCTGTCTGGTGGGAGAGGCTGAGGCGTGGCGTAAGGAGCTTGTTCCAGGGATTATCCTTGACATCTGGATCAACCCAGTAAGGATAGATGGGCTCGTCGAGCTGGAGTTTCCCTTCCGAGGCCATGCGCAGGATCGTCTCTGCGACGATGGGTTTGGTGAGCGAGGCGATGTTGTAGAGCGTCTTGTCGTTCACCGGAACACCAGAGCTCTGCTCGCCGGCAGCAGCCGTCCAGGCGAGTTTGCCGTTCGCGATATAGGCGACGGCAACACTGGACACGTTGTATTGTTTGAGCCATTTGGGAAGGCTCTGGACGACTTGCGTCCTGAGGTCAGCGGGCGTTGGTTGGGGGGTCTGGGTCAGGAGCGGAGCGCAGTGCGTGAAGCCCGCGGTGAAGCCGAGAATGATAAGAGAAAGTTTGCGCAGCGTTTGCATGGCGTCCCTGTCAAAAAGAGAGGTGGCGTGTACTCCGGATTCGTCGCTGGGCCATCAAAACCAGCCTCCTGACGGCTCGATGTCGTTGAGGCGCAGATACGTGACGAGATTGCCGTAATGCAAGGCGTCATGATTTGCGACTTGCGTCAAAATGAACATCTTGCTCGTCTTGACGCCAAAGAAGTTCGCCTGGTCATTGAGGTGCGCATCGGTGAACCCGGAGTACACGCCATCGCAGTAATCGAACGAGCCTTTGAGGTAGGCCTTGATCTCGGCCTTCGAGCCCTTCGCGGCAGCCATGCCGGGGGTCGCTTCACCCTTGACGTTTGAACACAATATGTAAGAGATATCCGCCACATGATTCAGGATCTCGGCAAACGAGCGAACGTCCTTCGTCGGCCGGTAGCTGTACTTGGACTCTGGCATCGCGTCCGCCGACTTCATGATCTTGTCCTGCATGTTGCTGCGAAAAATGGATAGCGTCGTCGTCAGCGGATTCGACGCCATGATCGGATTGGGCATGCCTTGTTGGGCGTTGGCCAAGGACGCCAAGACGGAAACAGATAGCATGCCAACGGGAACCACGAAGCGAGCAATGGATCGGAACATTTAAGAATCCTCCAATGGGACCACGCACGGAAATTGGTTTCTCGAAAACAACTTGGTCATCGCACGAATGCCCTCACCGCGCAGAGCGCAACGGATTAGAATCCCGCGTGCCGCCAGTATCATCGTCGCCCTATCGGGTCGACATTCTACCCAAGCATCCACGCGCTTGGGTAGAATGTCAACCCAAATCACAGGTTCGACTCTCGATTTGTGACAAATCGCCAAAGCACTCATCGAGGCGTTTGAGCTGAATTCTGAGTTCCGGGCGATTAACCGTCCAACCGGAAGTAAGCCCAAAAAGGGGCGCGTGATCGTCTGATGGCGAGGAGGCCACCGGACGATGAAGCAGAAGCCACGTTCCCTACAGAAGCGCAAACTCCCCAAGTACCATCTGCGTTTGCCAGATCTCGAATACTCGAAGACAGCAGTTCTGAACAGCCTGACAAGTATCGACGGTCAGCGTGGATATGGCCATGCGATCGACGAATTCGTCGATTGGTACTGCTCGGAACCGGGACTTGCTCTGAACCGAACAGTGGTTCTCCGCTATCGCAGCTACCTTGAGGCCCGCCTGCTTGCCCCCGTAACCATCACCTTCGATTGGGTGCCGTCCGGCGCCTCGCCTATGAGGCGGCAGACTGCGGCCTCCTGAGCGCCGATCTGGCCGCGGGAATTCGCCGCGTAAAGGGCGTAAGAAATCTCGGGGTCCGCCTCGGCAACTGGCTGAGCGACCAGCAGAGCCTCACACTCTGGCAGGCTCCCGACCGTAAGGACCTGAAAGGCAAACGGGATCGCGCGCTTCTTGCGCTGTTACTTGCCTGGGGTCTGCGCCGGCACGAAGCCGTCGCCCTCAGACTCGAACATCTGGAACAAAGGGAGGAACACTGGGCCATCGTTAAGCTGAAGGGCAAGGCGGGACACGTTCGTACTGTTTCTGTGCCAGGCTGGGTGATGGAAGAGTTGCGCGTCTGGTTGAATGCATCGGGGATAGAGCGAGGAAAGATCTTTCGTCGGGTCACGAAGATGGGAAGGATGCTGGGCGAAGGAATGACGGAGAACGCTGTATGGCACATTTGTGAAGGATTCCGCGAAAAGGATCGGAGTGGAGAAGCTGGCTCCTCACGACCTTCGACGGACCTGTGCCCGACTTTGCCATGCCGCAGGAGGAGAGTTGGAACAGATCCAGTTCCTTTTGGGCCATGTCTCCATTCAGACAACGGAACGCTATCTCGGCTGCAAGCAGCGAATCTCGTCGGCGGTCAATGATCGAATCGGGATCGAACCTCGCGCTTGAATGGCGAGCGGTCCGGTGGAATACTAAGGCGCTGAAGTTGGAGGCAAACGAATGGATTACGACCAGGACAAAGTCGACGAGATAACTCTCGCACTTCTGTGGTTGACCAGTTTCAAGGATCCCGTCGGGGTGCGAGCCTGGAAGGGGCAAGACTGGGACACGATGGAGCGACTTCACCTGAAGGGCTTTATCTCTGATCCCAAGAGCAAAGCCAAATCGGTCGTGTTGAGCGAAGAGGGCGAAAAGCGGTCACGGGAGCTGTTTGCGAAACATTTCGCCCTCAAGAGATAGAGGTCAGCACAATCTCGGCGTCCAATCGCACGATCCCAGGAAAGCGGGAGAGAGTCTTGGCGGCTCTCGCTCGGTTACTCAAGGAGAAACGGAAGAGCAGGCCACAACACAGGAACAACGGCGTTTCACAACCCCGTGAGAGCTTTATGCTGTTGAGATCGTCTATGCCTCGAAAGAAGCAGATAGTTCGACTTCGGTCCGCGGTACACTATACGCACACCCACGC
>Ga0182030_10002909_pt1 | contig 36465 bp, 28 predicted proteins | sample 812S3MmetaG_FD_121299 | JGI IMG/M metagenome (GOLD analysis project Ga0182030, IMG submission 121299) | Permafrost microbial communities from Stordalen Mire, Sweden - 812S3M metaG (Illumina Assembly) | ecosystem: Environmental > Terrestrial > Soil > Wetlands > Permafrost | place: Sweden...
ACAGCAGCCTGCGTAGCCTTAATCGGATCCTTGCGTTCATCTACAAGCGAATTAATGGTAAGTCCATATAAACGACCTGTTCCATACATAAATTGCCATAACCCTATAGCCCGCGTCCTGGAACAAGCCTGTGAATTCAGCGCCGATTCAATAACAGACATGTATTTTAATTCTGTAGGAACACCATAAGAATCAAAAATATCATCAAACTGCGGAAAATAATAATTTGCCAAACCAGCCATCACTTCAACTCTGTCCCTTCTTTTATAAAGATACATCTCAATAAAATTCCTTACAATACGGTTGTATGTTAAAGGAATCACAGACGGAATCCTCGCCAACCTTTCACGATAAACAGAATCCGGGATGGATGAATAAATAGAATCATTTTCAGCATTGTAATCTAACGATGAAAAAGAACTGGTATCATGGTTGTTCGAAGTTTGAATATACCATTGATTCAGAAGACTGTCGAAATTCGTCTGTATTTGCGCATTCTCAATATAATCAATATTTTCTCCCCTTGATGAATCCTGCTGTCCAACATAAGATGAATCCTGCCTACTAACATATGATGTATCCTGCATGATTAATAAAGTATCATTATCACTTCTCCCGGAATATGCCGAAATACAAATAATCCATACCACACCTGTCAGTAAAAGAATTTTCTTCATCGAATAACTTTTCATAAGAATAAAATTAAATTTTCAAAGGCCTTATGGAGCTCGCATATAATATTCTATTTTTAATTGTATATGCTCGGTTCAAAAGATCATAAAACTTAAACAACTTTAAAACCGAAATGATATTTTCATCCCATAGTTATTTCTGTATGAACCCATACTTGGATTCACTGTCGGCTCAATCCGCATGGACAGATCATTACTAATATCATAACTATAAAAATATCCATCAACACACGCATCTATAATATTTAAAACATAAATACCCGCACAGATGAATCCACTCATCCACATATATCTTTGATAATAATTATATCCGTTTAACAAATACTGTTCTGCGTTCGTCGCTCCATAAGACTGATAAGATAAATAAGCCATGGGCGTATTTTTGGAGTCAAATTGTGGTTTTTTTGGGGGTGTAAGTTGTTGTTTATTTTGGTACGCGATGGAATCAATATTATATTGCAAATAGGCGTCAAGTTGGCTATAGGCATCTCTATAGCTTCGCATACTTCTTCTATTCGTAATAATATAATAAATACAAACCCCTATTCCAGCATAAATAATAGGTGCTTTCCAGTATTTCCGGTTATAAATCTGACCTAATCCGGGACAAACTGCTGAAAATATAGTTGCCAGTCTGGGAGAATGAAGTTTTGAAGAATCAACCATTGCAGGTTCAGCCTGATCCGAAGTATCTGCTTTTGCAGGTTCTGTCAGATTCGAAGTATCTGCTTTCGTAGAATCTGCCAGATTCAAAGGTACCATTTTTGTGCTGTCAGTCCGGTTTTGCGAAAAAACAGAGCTATTCAGTACGAACCAAAAAAAAACAATCAGAAAATAAATTTGTTTATTGCTCCGATAATGAGATTTGTTAGAGTTCAAAATAGTTCTGATTAATTAACAGCTATTCTTTTTTAATATCTAAGGATGCGATGATGCGTTCCAGTTCTTCATCCGATTGAAATGAAATAACAATCTTACCAGCGCCTTTCTCACTTCTTCGAAACTCAATTTTGGTTCCAAAAAATGAATCTAATTTGTTTTTTAATGCTTCATATTCCTGCAGGAATTTTTCTTCATTAGGATGATTGGCATTTCCCGTATCCGCTGACTGGTTTATATTTCTGACAAGCTCCTCAACTTTGCGAACAGAAAGATCCTGATTAATAATCCGGTGATACAATTTTAACTGTTCATCTGGTTTTTCCAAAGAAATAAGGGCACGTGCATGACCCATGCTGAGCTTGTTTTCTCTAAGTCCAACCTGAACTTCAGCAGGAAGTTTAAGCAAACGCAGATAATTGGTCACCGTTGTTCTTTTCTTCCCCACACGCTCACTAAGATTTTCCTGCGTAAGATGACATTCATCAAGTAAACGCTGATATCCCATTGCAACTTCTATGGCATTCAGATCTTCGCGTTGTACATTCTCTACAAGGGACATTTCAATCATCGCCTGATCATCAGCAGTGCGTATATATGCTGGTATTCTCTCAAGACCAGCTTGTTGCGAAGCTCTAAACCGGCGTTCGCCAGTAATCAGCTGATATTTATCACCTTCGATCCGACGAACCGTGATGGGTTGTATCACGCCAAGTTGTTTGATAGAAGCAGCCAGATCATCCAACGCTTCTTCGTTAAAATCCTGTCTTGGCTGAAAGGGATTAACTTCGATTTTACTTAAATCTACCTCATTTATAGCTTCATAGGAATAGACGGTTTCAACCGGTTTAGTCAATGAAGCATCATCGATTAAAGCACCTAATCCTCTTCCTAATGCATTTTTCTTTGTCATAATTTAATAAATCAGAAATATTAATCAATATCAGACAATCACCCTTTCTGATTGGGGAATACGTGTCGCTTCATTTTTCTGCAATAATTCACGCGCCAGGTTCAGATAATTCACAGCCCCCTTTGATTCCGCGTCATATAAAATAACCGGTTTCATAAAACTGGGCGATTCACTGATTTTTATATTTCGCTGTATGATGGTTTCAAAAACCATATGCTGAAAATGCTTTTTTACCTCATCCACAACCTGATTTGACAACCTCAGACGGGGATCATACATAGTTAACAAAAATCCTTCTATTTCCAATTCAGGATTAAGCTTGTTTTGAATGATTTTTACCGTATTCAGCAGCTTACCCAATCCTTCCAATGCAAAATATTCACACTGAACAGGAATTAACACGGAGTGAGCGGCAGTGATGGCATTAACTGTTATCAAACCTAATGAGGGAGAACAATCAATGAGTATAAAATCATAATTGTTTTTAATCTTACCGATCAGTTTCTTTAACACTTTTTCTCTTTCCGGTAAATTCAACATTTCTATTTCAGCACCCACCAAATCCATATTAGATGGAATCAGATCCATTCCATTGATTTCAGTATTTAAAATGACTTCATTCGGATCCACTTCATCAATCAGACATTCATAAATCCCGGTTTTAATATTCCTTACGTCAAATCCGGAATAAGAAGTAGCATTCCCTTGAGGATCAGCATCAATAACAAGAACTTTCTTTTCAAGAACTGCTAAACTGGCAGCCAGATTGATAGCTGTTGTTGTTTTTCCAACGCCGCCCTTTTGATTTGCTAAAGAAATAACTTTTGCCATTGTTGTAACTTTTAAAAATCAGAACGCAATAATATGCAATATTTTCTATAATCCTCTAAAAAGATATTAACATAAAATACTGTCAAGCCGATATACAAATTTAATTTAAAATTTTGGCTTATCAAATAATAAATCAAATTTATAGGGCATCTCTAAAAATTAGATTTTTTGAGGTTCCCAGTATTTTATTTTTTTATTAGTTCAATTTCAAATAATTTAGGCCAATTCTTACCGGTAACTAATAAATGTTTATTTGCAGGAATATAAGCAATCCCATTTAAAACATCCGTATTTTCAGTACGATCTGCCTGGGATAATAAATTTTTTAAATTAATTATACCGGTTACTTTACCTGTTTGAGGATCAAAAATCAGAACGATATCTTTGGTATAAACATTGGCGTACACCTTACCCTGAATATATTCCATCTCATTGATGGATTCATAAATTTCAGTATCGGACGCTATTTGTATCTGATCCGTTATAGAAAAATTATCTCTATCAAAAAAATAAACACTGGATGATCCATCGCTTATCAGCAGATGTTTTCCATCATAAGTCATCCCCCATCCTTCCCGTAAGGGCAAATTAAATTTTTGCAACAATTGAAAAGTTGTTGCATCATATACAAACCCGGTCTGTTCCCTGTATGTAATCTGATAAATTTTATTTTGAATTTTGACCATCCCTTCGGCAAATATCTTATCATCCAGCTTAATGCTATTTATTATTTCACCGGTTTTAAGATTTACTTTTCTCAGGGATGATTGCTTATACAATCCTGTACTCTCATACAAAACACCATTTTCATATTGCAAACCCTGAGTATAGGCTTCTTTATCATGTGGAAAAACATTTATTATTTTATAACCGTATTGAACAGGGACTATGTCTGACAACATATTCAATGCGATACCGTAATATTCAGGTTTTTGATTCTTTAAATAAATTTCAACTTTAACCAAGATCTGTCCTACTTTCGAGCTCATGGATTCCCAGTCAAATTGAGAACTATTTGAGGTTCCTATCTCTTTACCGTTTACCAGGAACCTGACAGAATCAATCTTTTGATTCGAATCCTTTATTTTAATCCTGAAGGGAATTAAATCACCAACCTTAAAGGATGAGCCATTTAAAGGCGACTCCATTGAACTATAAGTGACTGCTTCGGTAACTACCGACGAACCCTGTCTGTGAACAGCATTCCTATCATTAAATTGACACGATCCGATCAACATCAACGCGGACAGAATAAAAGGAAAAATTGGTTTTTTAAGCATATGAAAATTCCTGTATTAAATCCTAAAATAAATTATTGGCAAAAATAGAAATAATCTTTTTGTAATTCTAAAATTGTAACGTAAATTCACCCGATTAAAGTCTTTATCGTATTTTGGAATCTTACTAAATGATTATGGAAAATAACCGGCACATCTGTTTAATGCTATTTCTTACCATCTTTTTTTTTACTCCTTCCAATTGTCAGATCGTCAAAATATTCGGGGTCGCTCCTACGTATGCAGGAACTGACATATCTTTCCATGCTTATACCGATTATATTACGAAGACAGAAAAAGAACTGATACACACGAAGGTAGACCCGAACGGAAATTTTGAAATGAATATTAAAATAACCGAACCCATCTGTATTTTCTCTCATCTGGGAGTTTATAAAGGACGATTATTTATTGAACCGGGGAAATCATATCATATCGTATTGCCCGACAAAATGAATAAAACACAAGCTGATAAATTAAATCCATATTATGATGAGACAGAATTTCAGTTTGGCATTCTGAATACCTCCGGGGATGAACTTAATTTCCTGATACGCGCTTTCGACGATGCATACATCCCTTATTTTAACAAACTCACTTTCAACGTATACACCAAAACGAAACCGGAAGAGTTTGATAACACGATCACAGAAATGGAGGCTCCATTTAAAGATATTAAAAATGTTTTTTTCAATCAATATAAAAATTACAAAATCGGATTGCTGAAATTGCTGGCTTTCCAGCATAAATCCAAAGCCATAGCAAACATGTATTTCCTTAACAAACCTGTATTATACAATAACCCTGGCTATATGGATTTATTCAATCAGATGTATGGTACATATTTTTTATATTCCGGGAAAACCAATACCGTTAAAAATATACTTTCCGATATCAACGATTCAGCCAGCCTCAGGCTTCTCAAGCTAATATTAAGCGAAGATAGTATTTTATCAAACGATACCCTGAAGGAGTTCGTAATTCTGAAAAATCTTTATGATAATTTTTATAGCGATAAATTTTCCCGCGCTTCCCTTCTTAAAATTCTCGACACTTTCATCAATTCGGCAACAATCCAAAATAATAAGGAAACTGCTCTAGGGATAAGAAAAAAAGTTACCAAACTGATGATTGGTTATGAACCACCTGATTTTGAATTATTTGACAAGAATAACAAGCTTGTTAAACGAAGCGATTTTAAAGGAAAATTTGTATACATCATGTTCTGTTCCTGTACCAGTTATTCCTGTATGAATGAATTTGAGTTATTAGATAAATTATACAAAAGCTATCATGACTCACTGGAAATAATTTCCATTGTTGCAGACGATGACATGAACGCGATGCAGGATTTTCTCACGAAAAACAAGTATGGATGGACATTTCTTCATTATGGAAATCAACCGGATATTATTTCTGATTATAATATCCGTGGTTTCCCGGTTTATTATTTTTTAGACAGAAATGGGAAGCTAATATCTTCTCCCGCCGTATCACCTTCAGAACATTTTGAAATGTACCTGTTAAAAGCGTTGCGCGAAAGAAAAAAATAAATTACAGCAATTTAATCTGTTAATTTTCAATTTTATATACATCTTTAAAATTTCTGCCAAGCCCATTATAATCCAAACCATAACCAACAATAAAATCATTGGGTACTTCCAACCCGATATAATCTGCATGAATATCAGTTCTACATGCTTCAGGTTTGAGAAACAAAGCGGCTGTCCTGATTTCAGCCGGGTTATTTTTTTTTATTTTTTCAAGAATAAATGTTATCGTGGCTCCCGTGTCAATAATATCTTCAGTGATGACAACCGTTCTACCTGTTATGTCTTCATTCAGACCAATTAGTTCCTTATAGGTTCCGGTAGATGAATCATTCCGGTAAGTGCTCAGTTTGACAAATGAAACATGGCAATTGAAATGAAGATGTCTCATTAAATCGGCAGTAAATATAAAAGCGCCATTAAGAACACTTATAAATACGGGATTCTGATCCTTCAAATCAAGGGTTATTCGATCAGCCATTTTTTTTACTGTTTGCTGAATAAATTCAGAACGCAGAAACAATTGAAAAGTCTTATCGTAAAGTTTAATACCACTCACTTGTTATGAAATTAAAATCGCTAAGATAATAAAATTAAATCTACTCATAGAGAGAACCAACATATTGTTTTAAAGAAGTATCTTTGACAAATAATAATCTGAGATCATCAATTGAATCTGTATCATCAGTGTTCTATAAAAAAAATAATCAGCTGGTTCTGGCCCCTGGCTATAGAGCTTCGCGGAAGCAATATAAACCCATATCTTGAAGTATTAATGGATCGCGGCAGGTTTATACTAAACTCTGAACTGGAAAATTATTCCTATGGCCCGGCACAGACCTATTATCGCAAAATACTGAGAAAAATAAATCTGAATCAACACAACATCAAAGATACGCTGATTCTAGGTTTTGGAGTTGGATCAATTGCTTCGGTATTAAAAGAGGAAATCAAATTAGATTGTAGTATCAAAGGAGTGGAAATAGATAGCACGGTATTGGATCTCGGGAAAAAATATTTTAACATCGGGAGATTCTCAAAAACAGAGATCATCCTGCAGGATGCCTATGATTTTGTTTTTTCTGAGAAAAATAAATTTGATTTGATTATTGTTGATGTGACTCTCAACCTGAAAACACCCGATCAATTTGAAACATTTACATTTTTATCCGGATTAAAGAATTTAATGAATACCCATACTGTTTTAATATTAAATCACCAGGTTTTCAGTAAAGAGACAAGAGACAAAGTACCGGAACTGGAATCTCTTTTTAAACAATGTTTTGAAAATGTTCGGATGTATACCTTGATGGGTTCCGGCAGAGTTTTTATTGTGAATTGATTTTTTGTGTATTTTATTAACAAAAATTATCTTAAAAAGTTCCTTTCTATAGTAGAAATATACTATTTTTGACCTATATTATGAATTAGCATGTTAAAGAAAATTCAGAGTTTAGCTTTTGTTATAATTATTTTTATGTGCTTTAATGTTACATCTTCAGCCCAGCTGTTTATAAATGATACCCTCCCTTCAATGAATAACCAGTCTCCGTCTGATAAGCAGAATAATTTTCATTTTGGTTTGTCTTTAGGTACAGGATTTACAAAAAGTTCTTACGGAAGCTTTTATAATACGTCTGTTACTCCAACTTTTTCTTATACTGTGAACCCTCGTTTAACAATTGATGCAGGTGTTTCTTATATTAGCTTTTTCAATACCGGGAATCAACAAACATCAAACAGTGAAACTTCTTTATTAATACCTCAGAGAACGGTTTCTCTATTTGCAGCTACAAGATATAAAGTGACAGACCGGTTCACGGTTTCCAGTATTGTTTACATAAATAAGTCTGATTATAAGCCAGTGATGAATGCCGGGGCGCTATTTCCCGATTCAAAAGGAGTTGCTCTTGGCTTTAATTACAAGCTGACTGACCACGCATCTATTGGCGCCGAATTCAGGATAAACCAGGGAAATAATTTTGGCGGACCCATGGGAATGGGGCCATTTATAAGTAATCCTTTAATCGGATATTAACAACAATTCATAAACTTAACAATTCATCAAACAATGAGCAGAAATTATCTGATTACAGGAAATTTATTTTGTATTATTTTATTAATTATATTCTGTACCAGGTGTAAAACAGACAAACCTATGTATCTTGACTCTTCTCAGCCCATTGAAAAACGTGTGGAAGATCTTTTATCAAAGCTGACTTTGGAAGAAAAAATCTCGTTGGTTCATGGGAATTCCAAATTTACCATTTCATCCATTGAACGATTGGGAATTCCTGAAATGACTATGTCAGACGGACCCAATGGTGTGCGCGAAGATTGTCCCCGTGATAAATGGGGTAGCATGGGTCGCACTGACGATTCATCCACCGCTTTACCTACGCAAGTTGTTCTTGCATGCACCTGGAATACCGACCTTGCCCGCGAACAAGGCGAAGTATTGGGAGCCGAAGCCCGGTTCCGCGATAAAGATATTATCCTCGCCCCGGGAATCAACATAAACAGAACGCCACTCTGCGGTCGTAACTTTGAATATCTGGGTGAAGATCCTTATCTTACTTCACGCTTGGCCGTTCAGATTATTAAAGGAATTCAATCACAGGGAACCATGGCTTGTATCAAACATTTTTTAGCCAATAACCAGGAATCGGATCGTAACATTGTGAATGTGGAAATGGACGAAAGAACATTGAGAGAAATTTATCTTCCCGGCTTTAAAGCTGCCGTAAAAGAAGGCGGCGTTCTTTGTGTAATGGGAGCCTATAACAAATTCCGCGGTCAGCATTGTTGTCATAACCAATACCTGATTAACGAAATACTGAAGGGAGAATTTGGTTTTAAAGGATTGGTCATGTCCGACTGGGATGGCTGTCATAGCACAGACGAAGCAGTAAATAACGGTCTGGATATTGAAATGGGAACCGAAGGTGGAAAAAAATACAATGAATATTTTCTTGCCGATCCTTTTCTGCAAGGTATTAAAAATGGAACATACAAAGAGGAACAACTTGATAATAAAGTACGTCGCGTATTATTTGTCATGCTGCAAAGCCGTCTTGCCGAAAACAGACCCAAAGGATCATTCAACACTCCTGAACACCAGAAACACTGCTTACAAACTGCTGAAGAAGGAATGGTTTTATTAAAAAATAACAATCATCTCTTACCCCTTCAAATAAATAAGATCAAATCAATAGCGGTTATCGGACAAAATGCAATACATAAACAAGCCAATGGCGGAGGCAGTTCATATATTAAAGCCAAATATGAGCGTTCTCCTTTGGAAGGATTGAAACAACTGGCTGGCGATAAAATAGCTATTACCTTTGCCGAAGGTTATTCCATGAAAGATTCGGTAGATCAAAAAACTTTAATAAAAGAAGCTGTCGAAGCAGCAGGAAAATCTGACGTGTCAATCATTTTCGTTGGATTGACACATGTCTGGCAAAGAAATAAAAAAGAAAACAAAAATGAAGGCTGGGATAACGAAGGTTTTGACAATAAATCATGGGAATTACCCTGGGGACAGAATGACCTGATCGAAGCTGTTGCAAATGCCAATCCAAATACAATTGTCGTACTGATCAGCGGAGGCGCGGTATCCGTTAAATCATGGATAGATAAAATTCCTGCTATGTTTTATACCTCTTATGCCGGAATGGAAGCTGGTAACGCCATTGCAAATCTGATCTTCGGAAAGACAAATCCTTCTGGTAAGCTGTGTTTTACTTTTCCTGCCAGCTTAGAAGACATACCTGCACACGCCTTTGGCAAAGATGAATATCCCGGAGTGAATCATACAGTAAAATATTCTGAAGGCATATTGACAGGTTATCGCTGGTTTGACACCAAAAATATAAATCCCTTGTTCTGCTTTGGACACGGTTTGTCATATACAAATTTCAGTTATTCCGATCTGAAAATAACACCCTCAACGGCTACAGATAAAGATACAATAACTGTTACTTTTAAACTCATAAACGAAGGTAAAACGGATGGCGCCGAAGTAGTTCAACTTTATATCAATGATGAAAAATGCAGCGTGGAAAGACCCAATAAAGAATTAAAATCATTTGGAAAATTTTTCCTTAAACCAGGAGAAGAAAAAAAAGTAATGATGAAATTAAACCCCGGGGCTTTTGCTTTTTACGAGGTTCATAAAAAAGCCTTTGTAACAGAACCGGGTAAATTCAATATATTGATTGGCAGTTCATCCAGAGATATCCGGTTAACCGGCAAAATGGAAGTACAGTAAATCTGCCAAACTACCGGTTCACTCTTCCTGCCTGATGTGCCATCAGCATAAAATCAGCAAGGACACAGGCAACTGCATTTTCCACTACTACTGGAATACGCAGCGCGATGCAGGTATCATGACGCCCCTCAACAATCAGTTCTTTGATTTTTCTATCTTTGAGACTGATGGTATGCTGGGGGAGTTTGATGCTTGAAGTTGGTTTTACTGCCACTCTGATCACGATGTCATTGCCATTTGTGATTCCTCCATTGATGCCTCCCGCGTGATTGGTTGCAGTCTTTCCGTTCACATCCATTATTTTATCATTATGCTGGCTGCCGGTCATCTTAGCGGCTTCAAACCCTGAACCGAATTCTACACCTTTGATGGCTGGAATGGAAAATACCATATGACTGATGGATGCTTCAACGGAATCAAAGAAAGGTTCCCCAAGCCCAATGGGTATGTTCGTGGCAATACATTGTACGATCCCCCCGATGGAATCATTTTTTTCTATGGCCCTGTCTATTGCTTTGTCTATATCCTGAATGCCACCTGCTTCAATCAGTTTGGCTTGAACCAGTACCGGATGAATAATTTTTTTTGCAATAACACCGGCAACGACAAGCCCCAATGTGATTCGTCCGGAGAAATGTCCTCCGCCACGATAATCCTCGAATCCTCCAAACTTTTCCATCGCGACAAAATCTGCATGTCCAGGTCGTGGAGTATCTTTTATAAATGAATAATCATGTGATCGGGTATTGGTATTTTCAAACTGTATCATCAGTGGTGCTCCGGTCGTGTGTCCATTGAATAAGCCTGTTTTGATAACGGGACGATCTTCTTCTGTTCGGGGAGTGGTACCTTTTGCTCCGCTTTTTCTTCGTTGAATATCTGTCAAAAAATCATTTTCATGCAATGGTATCCCCGCCGGACATCCATCTATAACAATACCAACACATTGACCATGTGATTCTCCAAAAATGCTCAACCTGTATTCTCTGCCAAACTGGTTCATAAATATAATATATTTAGAGTCTGTTATTTAAATTACGTGATTGGACAAACACTACTATTTAATTCATAATAATCAACTTCAATAATTGTTCCATCTTTTCAACCGATATTTGTCCCGGAGCAGTTCTTCCCGCTTCGTCAACCGAAGCAAAGGTAAACTCAGCACCAAGAAAAGGCGCTGCAACGCGGGAAATTTTTCCTTTTTCACCCATTCCAAAAACAATGAGCCGCTGACCTGATTCGTATAAACCCAGAAGCACTGCATTATCCTTTGGTTCATTCACCATGGTTGCAATTTTCACAATAGCTGCACCATAGCTGAATCCTTGTTTTACAATCTGTTGTAATTCTGTCAGCAGAGGGGTCTTTTCAAAGTTGTGATAAGAAATAATAACCTCACAATGATTCTCTTTTGCAGCACAGCAAAGATTCATCTTGTATCCATAATCAGATTCAATCTCAATATCCACATACTTTGCTCCTGACTGCATGGCAATCATTAATAAATCTCTTCGTTGATCCAATGAGTATTTCCCTTCACGACAGGTAGCCACTAATCTGGCTCCACAGGAAAAAACTTCTCTCACTTCTTTAGGACTATATTCACATAAATCAATACGTATTTCAGAAAGATCAAATTGATGAACCAACCGAATACATTTTTTAACATTTTTTTCAGATAGTGCAACACAAATCATTTGTTATTTCCTCCAATTCATTAAAACTTATATTTTCAATTATTGCATTTCCCAAACCCTTTAATAAGACCACATGGATTCGGTCTCCTTCACGTTTCTTATCTTTTTTCATGCCTTCAAATAATATTTTTTTATCTATTTTAACTCCTGTCGGCAATCCAACATTCCGAATGATCATTTCCAAACGATCCGCTTCAACCTGTGATAATAATCCTTTCTTTACAGAAAGTCGTGAGGCCATGACCATTCCCACAGCTACAGCCTCTCCATGTGATAAGGCAGTGTGTTTTTCAAAAGAATGCGCGAACGTATGACCAAAATTCAATTTCTTCCTTTCACCCTTTTCACGTTCATCCATTTCCACGATGGCTGATTTAATCAATATATTCTCTTTTATTAAACTGTACATCGTCGTCTTATCATATCCGAGTGCTTTCCTATAATTTTTTTCCAGAAATGCTAACATACCAGGACTCTTTATTGCAGCATGTTTTATGATTTCGGCAAAACCATTGATATATTCCTTGCTATCTAAAGTTCTCAGCATCTCAACATCACATAGGACAAAATCAGGCTGATTGAAAACACCAACCATATTTTTAAAACCTAAGTAATTCACCCCATTTTTTCCACCCACACTCGCATCAACCTGCGATAATAATGATGTGGAGACGAAGCCAAAACGAACCCCACGCATAAATACGGATGCCGCGAAACCGGTGATATCCGTAATGATACCTCCGCCAACACCAACAATAAAACTGGTCCTGTCCGCTTCCAGTGAAATCAGTTTTCCCATGATAAAATCAATTGTAGCCAAAGATTTATTCTCCTCGCCTAATCCTAATTCTATAACGGGAAATGGATTGAACGCTTCATGATAAAAATGATTCAGATTTCTGTCAGTGATGATAATGGTTTTTTTGTTGACAGGTATATATTTATGTAGATTCTGAAGACGTTCTCCAAGGATTATTTTTGAAAACCTGTTTTCTGTTTTAATTAAAATCTCATCCATTTTAATAATTTCAAACTATTAATTTAATTATCCTTTATTTATTCTCCCTCCGGTACCCTGTTTAGAGATGCTCTTTATTGACCCCCATTACTTTTGTCTGATGATTTATAGATTCTTCATGTATCGCTTTGAAAACAGTTTCTATAAATTCATTGCTCAACCCCTTCCTGAATCCAATTTCCGTCCTTTTCTGTAAAATGGAATCCCATCGTTTTGACTGCAAAATAGATATGTTATGTTCTTTTTTATATTGACCAATTTGTTCAGCAATCTTCATGCGTATCTCCAGGATATCCATAATGAGATCATCATTTTTATCAATATCTACACGCAATTCTTCCAAAGTAGCCAAACTGCCATTTTCTGCTTCAGCATTCCGGATAATTAATTGATGCAACAGTTCGCCAAGCGCTGATGGGGTAAGTTGCTGCGCTGCATCACTCATGGCTTCATCGGGATTGATATGTGTTTCTATGATTAACCCGGAAAAGTTCAGATCCATTGCTTTCTGGGAAATTTCAAGCAGCCCTGCTCTCTTCCCGCATATATGACTGGGATCAGTAATCATCGGCAATTCAGGAATTCTTCGTTTCAACTCAATGGGGATTTGCCAGTTAGGTTCATTCCTGTAGTTTGATTTCTCAGAAGTAGAGAATCCTCTGTGGATAGCTGCCAGTCTCCTGATTCCGGCACTATTCAGACGTTCTATAGCACCAATCCATAACTCCACATCCGGGTTGACCGGATTTTTAATCATAACTGGAATGTCAATACCTTTCAGGGTATCTGCTATCTCCTGGACAGAAAAAGGATTTGCTGTTGTGCGGGCACCAATCCAAAGGATATCTACACCTGCTTTCAGCGACTCGTACACATGTTTTACGTTAGCCACCTCAGTCGCGATTAACATCCCCGTTTCTTCTTTAACACTTTTTAACCAGGGTAATGCTTTTGATCCGTATCCTTCAAATGAATTCGGTCGGGTACGAGGTTTCCAAATACCTGCCCTGAAAATTTTTATTCCGAGAGCAGCAATTTGCTTTGCTGTTTCCACCATCTGCATTTCCGATTCAGCACTACATGGACCCGCGATCACCATTGGTCTTTCGTCCGACATCCCGTCGAACCTGAAAGGTTCTAATTCTAATTTTAAAGTTGACATCATTTACTATATTAATCCATTACTGTTTTTCCTTTACAATATTCACCCAATACCTTTATGTGACTTGTAAATGGTCTTATTGCCTCAATAGATTGCCGGTAATAATTATAATCATCGAAAGCCAAATCAATATAAAACTGATACTCCCATTCTTTGCCAATAATAGGCATTGACTGTATTTTAGTCAGGTTGATATCGTAATAAGACAAAATAGATAATATCTTTGATAAACTCCCGATACGGTGCGAAAGCGCGAAAGAGATGGATGACTTATTTATTACATCCTTTGTTAGTTTGGGATTTTTCTTTTCTGACAAAATCAGAAATCGGGTATAATTCATTTTATTCGTTTCAATACCTTCTGCTATAATCTCTAAACCATAATTCTTTGCTGCCAGTTTTGAGGATACCGCTCCTATACCTTTAAGCTTTTTATCTGCAATTTCTTTTGCACTCAATGCTGTATCTATACTATCAATCAATTTGATATTCGGATAACGGTCAAAGAAAACCTGACATTGCAGCAACGCGACAGGATGTGAATAAACTTCTTTAATATCTTTTATCTTCTGACCCTTCAGTACAACAAGATTCTGTTTAATACGCAGGTAAATTTCACCTATAATGTTCATATCCGATTCCTGAAGCATGTTATAATTTGGCAGAATACTCCCGGCTAATGAATTTTCAATAGCCATGATTCCCAGATCAACATGTCTCATTTTAAGTGAAGCAAATAAATCTTTAAATGTGTTGGCAGGTACAATTTCTATCTGTTCACCTTTAAAATAATGAAGCGCCGCGATTTCATGAAAAGCTCCATAACCTCCTTGTATCGCTACTTTCCTGCTATTTGTCTTTTTTTTCTTCATTTTATAATTTTTATTTGAATGCTTTTCCAAAATTCAAACAATTTCTGGTTATGGACATTTCCAAATGTCCTGTAACTAAAAATCCCGGTAATTAACCGGGATTTTTCAAAATTCTTTTATATAAAACAATTTCAGCCCCGGTTTGTCCGTGGATAAAAATAAAAAAATACTGAATTATTGTTATTAACTAACATATTATTTAATTACATACATTTTACAAAAATAAACTATTATCAGTAATAAAAAAAGAAAATAACAGTTTTTTTTGCACACGATCAGGGATTTGTATAATTTTAAAAGCCATAAGATTTTATATCTCTTCGCTGTAAAATGGCATCACTCAGTATATATAGAGCATCGGCAGGTTCGGGGAAAACACACAAACTGACCGAGGAATACCTGAAATTGATTTTTCAGCATTCGTGGAACTTCAGGAATATTCTTGCCGTAACCTTTACAAACAAGGCTACAGAAGAAATGAAGAACCGTATCCTGAACGAGATTCATAAAATCGCCCGGGATAAGGAATCGGACTATTACGATATTCTCAGCAAAGAACTCAAATTTGACAGGGGATTACTCAATAAAAAAGCGGAGGTTATCCTTACCAAAATCCTTCATAATTATTCTGATTTTAATATCAGCACCATTGATAGTTTTTTTCAGCGAATCATCCGATCGTTTATAAGAGAAATAGGATTAGATACGAATTATACCATTGAACTGGATATTAATAAAGTGCTTACAGCGGTTTCAGATCGCCTTTTGATGGATATTCAGAATAATCCTCAATTGCTCGAATGGATACTCAATTTCGCCGAAGAAAAAATAGAAAGCGGATTTAACTGGGATTTCAAAAAAGATATTCAACATCTTGGTTACGAATTATTTAAAGAAGATTTTAAAAGTTTTAATAAAGATATATTAAAAAAATTATCTAATAAAGATTTCCTGACAACATACAAAAATAAGATGTACCGGATATCCGAAGATTTTAAAAAAGAAATGAATTCTTTTGGAAAACAGGCTATGACTGTAATTGAAAAACAGACGCTGACGGTTGAAGATTTTTCATATGGAAAATCAGGTGTTGCCGGCTATCTTAATAAGATAACAGGTACTGATTTTGAACCGGGAACGAGAGCTATCAATGCCGTGAACACACCTGAAAATTGGTATTCTAAAACATCACAAAAAAAAGAGGGGATCATTTCTGCCTATAAAGCCGGTCTTAATGACTTATTGCAACAAATCATTTTATTTTATAATAAAAACAAGTCCATTTATTATACTGCTGAAGCTATTCTCCGGAATTTTTCAACACTGGGACTGCTTTCTGACCTTTCTGAAAAAATAAGAGATTACAATGACGAGCATCATGTCGCCCTTCTTAGTGATGCCGGAATATTATTGAATTCTATCATTGCCGATACCGACGCCCCTTTTGTATATGAAAAAACAGGTACTTATATTCATCATTTTATGATTGATGAATTTCAGGATACATCCCGAATCCAATGGGATAATTTCAAACCCTTAATTCTAAACAGCCTTGCAAACAATAACAGCAATCTGATTGTCGGTGATGTAAAACAGTCTATCTATCGCTGGCGAAACAGTGATTGGAAGGTACTCGCGGAAACTGTTCAGAGTGATTTGTCGTCTTTTGATGTTGAACCTATAACTCTCGAAAGAAATTGGAGAAGTAAAAAAAATATTGTGCTTTTTAATAATTCCATCTTCTACGCTTGTTCCAATATTTTACAGGAACATTATAACCGGATTTTAGAAGACTCTGGCATAAATTCAAATTCCGATCCCTCCTTAAAAACACGTATTAAAAAAGCGTACAATGATGTTATCCAACGGATGCCTGAATCAGAGGAAAACAAAATAGAGGGACATGTGAATATTTCATTCATCTCTGCCAAAGAAGATATAAAATGGAAAGAAGAAGTTATTCAACAGATTCCTTCTTTGATTGAAAAATTACAGGATCATCAATATCAACTTAAAGACATTGCTATTCTCACCCGTAACGATGCAGAAGGCAAAGAGATAGCAGATGCCTTAATGAGTTACAGGGAACAAAAAAATGATAAAAAATCATACCGGTATGATGTAATTTCCACGAACTCTGTATACCTTAAAAATTCCGTAGTCATTCAATTTCTGATCCCCGTGCTGAAATATTTCAACCAGCCACAGGATCATATTAACAACTCTTTACTGCTATACCTGTATCTGACATCTATTAAAAAAATAAAAACAGAAACGATCAACCCGCATGAGATATTCAGTCAGGAATATCATCTTTTTGAAAAAGAAATAAGTTCCGTATTAAATAAAAGCAACGTAAATCTCGAAGAATTATCTTTATCAGAGCTTATCGAAAACCTAATCCTACTATTTCATATACCTGCCCTTTCAACTGAATTACCCTATCTGCAAAGTTTTCTTGACCTGGTTTCGGAATATGGACGGAATCAAATTTCTGATATAGGTTCATTCCTCGAATGGTGGGAGGAACGTAAAGATAAAGAAACCGTATCGGCCTGTAATGAACAAGATGCCATTCGTATGATGACTATTCATAAATCGAAAGGATTAGAATTTAAAAATGTGATCATTCCATTTTGTAACTGGAACCTGGATCATGATCCAAAGCACGAAGAAATAATATGGTGCAAAACCACTCAGGAACCATTTAATGAGTTGGAATTGCTTCCGATCAGGTACACCAGCCTGAAAAACACAATTTTCTACAACAATTATCTCGATGAGAAATTACAAACCTACATGGATAATCTGAATCTATTATACGTTGCATTTACGCGCGCGCGATGCAATATGTTCATTTTTTCACCAGCTCCAAAAGATGAAACCAAAGGCTTGAATTCTACCGGAAATCTTATCTATCAGGCTATTAATAACCCGATTCAGGATGGAATACCCGTCAACACCATTGATCTCAAAGAATATTGGAACAAGTCAAACTTATCATTCACATACGGAATAGTAACAGCACCGGAAATTAAAAAAAAGGAAGGTGATAAAATAATTACATTGAATGAATTTCCGACTTTTCTTATTAAAAAGAAACTGAAACAGAAATATGAGAATACAGACTTTTTTGATTTCACGGAATCTACTGAAAATAAGAGGAATCATACGGGAACTCTAATGCACCAACTATTTGCCAATATGATCACGAGTGATGATGTTGATCATGCTCTTTCAAAAATGATGTTCGAAGGCAAAATCAGCAATGGTGAAAAAGAGGAATGGCAACAGAAAATCAATGTTCTTTTTAAAAATAAACAAATAGCATCATGGTTCAGCAAGGAATGGACAGTTAAAACTGAAGCCGATATACTCTTGCAGGGAGGAAAAATTAAACGTCCCGACAGGGTTCTGATCAATGGAAAGAAAGCGATCGTGATTGATTTTAAATTTGGATTGAAAGAAAATAAAAGTTATGACAATCAGGTGAAAGAATACATGAAAACTTTAAAACACATGGGATATAATGATATAAGCGGGTTCCTGTGGTTTGTGGAGCAAAACAGAATTGAGGAGATAACAGGATGACTTATCCATGGAATCACGATCGCCGTTTTAACAGTTATACGGAATATTTCAAAAAAATATTCGGGCAAAGAGTTCAGAAAGTCACTCTGGATGCAGGATTTAGTTGTCCCAACCGTGATGGCACGATTTCCTCAGGAGGTTGCACCTATTGTAATAATGATGCTTTTAACCCATCTTATTGCGTACCCGAAAAAACGATCACTCAACAAATCGAAGAAGGAATTGAGTTTCATCACAACCGGTATCGAAGAGCAGAGAAATATCTTGCTTATTTTCAGGCATACTCCAATACATATGCCCCACTTGAAAAATTAAAACTTCTTTATGACGAAGCCCTGGATTATCCCGGGGTAATTGGTCTGGTTATTGGCACACGACCTGATTGTATTGATGATGAAAAGCTCCGGTATCTTCAGCAATTATCAGTTCATTATTATATTATAATAGAATACGGGGTAGAAAGTTGTAATAACAATACCTTAAAAAGAATTAACCGCGGACACACGATGGAACAATCCGTCCTGTCCATTGGAAAAACTGTTCGATATGGAATACATGCCGGCGCTCATTTTATTATCGGTTTGCCCGGAGAACAACCGGAAGATTTCATGAAGCAAATACCGGAAATATCGAACCTGCAACTGACAACAATCAAATTTCACCAGTTGCAGATTATCAAAAACACAGTTTTGGAAAAGGATTATCTGAATCATCCCGAACAATTTCATCTAATTGATCTGGAATCCTATCTGAATCTGATGGTCAGCATTGCTGAACTTTTGAACCCGGAAATAGTAATAGAACGTATTGCAGCTGAAGTACCACCCCGATACTTAGTCAGCCCTGGATGGGGTCATATACGTTATGATGAAATATTACGTAAATTTGAAGCGCTCATGGAAAAAAGAAATACCTGGCAAGGAAAATTTTATAAAAAAGAGGGTTGAACCTGTTGAAACCATTTTTAAAAATAGTAGCCGAGGACCTGGTTGCGAAATTTGGAGATCAGATTTCCCAATGTTGCATGGTATTTCCCAATCGCAGGGCACATTTATACTTTAGTAAGTATGTATCTGAATTATTCAGTAAACCCGTTTGGGCTCCTGATTATACGACCATCAGTGAGCTGATGCAAAATATTGCCTCCCTTCAGCAAGCTGATTCATTACGACTTATCCTTGAATTGTATAAAATCTATTCTGCTGAAAAGAAATCATTTGAAACATTTGACCAGTTTTATTTCTGGGGGAATATGCTTCTGAATGATTTTGATGATATTGATAAATATCTGGTGGATGCTTCCGATCTGTTTAAAAATCTTAAAAACAGTAAAGACATTGATGATCACTTCGCCTACCTCACCCAAGAACAAATTGAGGCTATTAAACGTTTCTGGAAATCTTTCGAAATTGAACAAACCAGCAAATATAAAGAAGGATTTATTGAAATCTGGGAGGTACTGAATACCATATATAATAAATATTATGTCAGTCTGAAAAGCAAAAATATTGCTTATGAGGGAATGGTGTATAAAGAAGTTGTAAATAAAATAAAAAGCAATGGTTTCACACTTCCAGGTACAACATATATCATTACCGGATTTAATGCATTAAGCCCATGCGAAAAAATACTGTTCTCCTTTTTGCAAAAAAATAATAAAGCTCTGTTTTACTGGGATTACGATGTGTCATTTCTTAAGAATGAAGATCATGAAGCAGGTAAATTTATAAAAGACAATCTTAAAAATTTCCCATCATCTCTGACTGAAATTCATTTTAATAATTTTTCAGATAAAAAAAAGAAAATTGAGATTATTGCTGTTCCTTCGGATACAGGACAGGTGAAAATGATCCCTCAAATTCTTAAATCTAGGGGGATTTCTACAACCGATCAATATAACACAACAGCAATCATTTTATCCGATGAACACCTTTTATTACCAATCCTGCATTCTATTCCTGATGAAGTCACGGAGATCAACATTACAATGGGTTTCCCGGTACGGTCAACTCCTGTAGCCGGTTTTATAGGAAATCTTGCAGATCTCTGGAAAAATGCCATTGAAAAAGAAAAAAATCAACCCCTTTTCCATTTCAGAAATGTTCTATCTGTTCTACGACACCCGTTTATTAAAAACATGTATCCGAATATTATTGAGGATATGATTCAGAAAATAATTAAATTTAATCAATTTTATATCTCAGCTCAGGAACTGTCACAAAATGATTTTCTGAATCGTCTTTTTGTTAAAGTTGATTCAAGTATTGCCATGGCAGATTATTTACTGAATAATCTTCATTTGATTGCCCAATCTTTATCCGGTAATACGGAAATAACAGATCAATTCAGAGAATTAGAAAGAGAAAATATTTACAGGGTATATCTGGAAATAAAGAATCTTAAAGAAATTGTCAACTCGTTTGATGTTGAAATAAAAGTTGAAACATTTCTGCGTATCCTCAGGATGCTTCTTCAGAAACTAACAATTCCTTTCACGGGAGAACCTTTATCGGGGATGCAAATTATGGGTATTCTGGAAACACGGGCATTAGATTTTGAGAATCTTATTATTCTTTCAATGAATGAAGGTATCATGCCAAAAGGGAAAAATCAAAATTCATTTATTCCATACAATCTTCGAAAAGGATTTCAACTTCCTACTTTTGAACATCAGGATTCAATATATTCTTATTATTTTTACAGACTGATCCAAAGAGCTAAAAATATAACATTCTTATATAATACAAAAGATACCGGCATGCAATCCGCCGAAATGAGCAGATTCCTGTTACAATTGCTTTATGAAACAGATTTCATTATTGATCGGAAAACCCAGTCCTTTGATATCAAACAACAAAGTCACCTGCCCATTATTATTGTAAAGAATAAAGAGATACAGTCTATTTTAGAAAAATATCTCGATGAGGGCTCTTCCGCTATCTCTCCTACCGCGCTTATAAGCTTTATCGAATGCCCCCTGCGATTTTATTTTACCTATGTGGCAGGAATGGATGAATCAAAAGAAGTATCGGAAGTAATTGACCCTGCTATTTTTGGAAATTTACTTCATCTGTCCATGAAAGAATTGTATAAACCCTTTATAAATAAGGAAATAAACATAGAAGACATCAATGCCATTTTAAAAAATAAAGATCATATTGAAACCATTTTACTACATGCATTTGGAGTACAATACCTAAAAAATTCAAAAAAAATCACCTATCAGGATATTCAGGGAAGGAATATTATAATTTACAGGGTTATATTGAAATACATCAGACAGATTTTTGAAATTGACAAACAATTTACACCCTTCACTATAAATAAATTAGAAGAGAAATATACATTAAAAGTACCCATCAATTACTCCGGAAAATCAAGATTGATAAATATGATCGGGTACATTGACAGAATAGATACGACCCAAGATCAAATCAGAATTATTGATTATAAAACCGGTTCTAAGAAAGAAAACAATTATACGATGGAACAACTTTTTAATACTTCAGCAGAAAACAGAAACACACATTCCCTGCAGGCTTATTTCTATGCTTATCTGTTTTTAATGAATGAAAACCATCCCATGCCTGTTGCTCCGGGTATTTATTACCTTCGGAACTTATTTCAGAGATTCAACTGGCATATTATTCAACCCATTGGGAACAAAGAAAAAATGACAGTGATTGATTTCCGTGAACTATTAACCCCTTACACGGAACAACTCACCAAAACATTTGAAACGTTATTCAACATGAGTTTACCATTTACACAAACAGATGACATACACCGATGTATATATTGTGCATTCAAAAATATTTGCCAGCGATAAATATTTCACGAAAACAGCAAACTTTTAAAATTTATAATCGTACAAGGTAAATATTGAAAATAAATATTATAAATATATTTTTTTGAGTACACATGATTTATAAAACCAAGATATACAAATCTATTTCTTTCCAACCATTTATAAACATTCATAAATATTCGAACCGTTACCATATAATATCTTATTTATTTTTTCTACTTATTTGCTCCTTGCTGTTCAGTTTCTGCAATCAGAACGTTCAAAAAAAAAAATCAGAAGATGTTGATTTAAAACAGGATAATACTTCTGTCTATGTAAAGTATAAAAATTCCTTTTTTTGTATTCCATCTCCACACCAGGCTGCTTTGATTATTAAAAAAAATAATATTCAGTATAATAAAAGTATCTTAAATCCCGCTGGAAATTACTCTTATTATATATCCAGTGCTAAAAAGGCATTAAATATAGGTGTTTATGGAACTGATCTGGGGTACATGAATATATTTAACGAGCATGAAGGTAGTGCTGCCTTTTATTCTGCAATCAAAAAATTGACGGCTGATTTGAAAATTGATAACAATCTTAATGCTGATATTTTAAAAGAAATTGAAACAAACTATCAAAACCCCGATTCATTATTAAGTTATCTTTCTTATCTATATCTGAATTATAATGAAGAACTTAATAATAAATCCAAACCTGAAGTTGCCTCGTTAATCCTGACCGGAGGATATATTGAGAGTTTGTATTTCTTAACGCACAGCTATTATATATCAAGGAAGCAGGAATTGTATGACTTTATTGCTAAACAACAGAATCCCCTTGAAAATCTGATTAAAATCCTTTCCCCTTATTATAATTATTCTGAAGAATATAGCACTCTGATTGATGCATTGGTTGATATAGCTTACGAATTTGAGGTTGTTGACATATCATATGATTATGAAATGCCCATAGTGAAAAATGAAGATAGTGTTATAATGATTAATAATAAATCTGAAGTAACCATACCCAGCGGTCAGATAAATAGTATCATTACTAAAATTAATCTTTTAAGAAATAGTATTATCTTATAATTTATATGCACATGAACCGGGCTTTTTCAAAAACATTCTCTTTGATACTGATGAGTATCTGTTTTGTTTTTCATTATTCTGCCAGTGCACAGTCAGACACCACATATAAAGAATGTTTGAAATATCTGAATAAAGGATTTGTTTCAGACGGTCAGGGATATTACTTAAGACTGGCTTATAATGAACCCGCCTCTTTAAACATCAGTTTTTATAATGATATGATTTATCGCTTAGTCATTTGCAGAAATGAAAAGCAAAAAATTAAAATTGTTATCTCAGATGATAAGAAAAAGGTAATATTTTCTGATCTTTGTGAAGTAAACGAAAGGTATTGGGATTTAGAATTCAAATCAATGGTTAACTGCATCATATCCATAGAAGAGAAAAATCCTGATTCAAAACCGGAAAACATAAGAATAGCAATTGGATTTAAACAAAAAAAAAGGGTCTCTAAAAATTAGATTGAGATATCTGTAATCCTTATAAACACTTAATAAACTTGTTAATGATATGAGTGAACAAATACTCAAAGCCTTAATGCAATTGTTTGCAATAATTGCCCGCCCTGAAAGTAATTCAGAGGAAAGGAAAACAGTTGTAGAATCATTTCTCGGACGACAACTAAACGAAGATCTTGTTAAAGAATACATTAAAATCTTTGATCACTTTTATAGTCTATATCAGGATAAACAGCGTGAAACAGAGAAAAAGAGACGAATCATATCTGCCAGTTCTGTCCGCGTCTTGAAAATATGTACTGAAATCAATGAAGAACTCACTCAACAGCAGAAAGTCGTAGTCTTGGTTCAATTATTCGAATTTGTCAACTCGGAAAGCAATGTTGTATCTGATCAGGAAATGGAATTCATCACCACCGTGGCTGATACATTTCACATCTCCGAAGATGAATTTATTCAATTAAAAGAATTTTCACTATACGATTTCACACAATTGCCTAACAGCAATAAAATCATAGTAATAGATAACAATAAGGATTTCTTTCATCCCAAAATCAAACATATTTTTCTGGAAACTCTTTCAGGCCAGATAAGGGTCATGAATGTTAACTCGGTTAATATGTTTCTGATCAAATATATGGGTCAGAAGGAAATGTATCTCAACGGACAATTAATTCAACAGAACAAAGTATATGTTTTAAATACCGGCTCTTCCTTAAGAAACCAACAAATAAAACCTATTTATTATAGTGATTTAATTTCTTTCTTTAATGAAGAGCGACTGAAATCCAAAGTTACTTTTGAAGTAAAACATGTTGAATTTAGTTTTAAGAATGGTACCATCGGGTTGCATGATATCAGCTTTTTGGAGGAATCCGGACGTCTGATAGGGATAATGGGAGCCAGCGGATCAGGAAAATCAACACTGCTCAGCGTTCTGAACGGTTCGTCCCGACCGTCAAAAGGAGAGATTCTGATCAACGGTTTTAATATTCATACTGAAAAAGAGCATATTGAAGGTATTATTGGTCATGTATCACAGGACGACCTGCTGATTGAAGAATTATCCGTTTATCAGAATCTGTATTATAACGCTAAACTGTGTTTTGACAATTATTCTGAAGAACAGATAGCAGAAACAGTCAACAGAATGCTTACCAACCTTGGATTATATGAGATCAGGGAATTACAGGTCGGTAGCCCGTTGAATAAAAAAATCAGCGGTGGACAAAGAAAGAGATTAAATATAGCGCTGGAACTTATCAGAGAACCAGCGGTTCTTTTCTTAGATGAACCCACATCGGGACTTTCATCAAGAGATTCTGAAAATATTCTTGACTTATTGAAGGAATTATCCTTAAAAGGAAAACTTGTTTTTGTGGTCATCCACCAACCATCTTCCGACATTTTTAAAATGTTTGATAAATTACTCATCCTCGATACCGGTGGATTCCTTATCTATAATGGTGATCCTATTGAATCAATCATATATTTCAAATCACGTATTCATCATGCCAATTGGAATGAGAGTGAATGCCACGCCTGCGGTAATGTAAATCCTGAACAGGTTTTTAATATCGTAGAATCAAGAGTACTAAATGAATATGGCGTTGAAACCCATAACCGAAAAATAACGCCTAAAGAATGGAGCAAGTTTTACGAGGAGAATTTTTCCTCTGTTACAAGCAACAACGGAGTCAAACACGATTTACCTGACATCAACTTCAAGATACCAAACCTTTTCAGGCAATTCCTTGTTTTTGTCAAACGGGATGTTTTATCCAAACTTTCCAACACACAATATTTGGTTATTAATTTCCTGGAAGCTCCTATTTTAGCAGTAATTCTGGCTTTCATTATCAAATACTATAATGTAAATGTGACCAATAAATATGGTTACACCTTAAGCGAAAACAGCAACCTGCCTGTATACATTTTTATGTCTATCATCGTAGCTATTTTCATGGGATTAACGGTTAGCGCTGAAGAAATCATAAAGGACCGGAAAATACTGCGGCGTGAAGCATTCCTGAACCTGAGCTGGGCAAGTTATCTCTACTCAAAGATAGCAGTATTATTTGTCATTTCAGCCATTCAGGCCTTTACATTCGTAATGATTGGCAATACCATTATGGAAATACCTAAATTGTATTTTGTATACTGGCTTGTCATGTTCAGTGCATGGACATCTTCCAATATGATGGGTTTATTGATTTCCGATAGCTTTAAAACTGTTGTTACCATATACATACTGATCCCATTCCTCGTCATTCCACAAATTATACTTAGCGGTGTTATTGTCAAATATGAAAAATTAAACCCAAACATTTCTTCTCCCAGCGAGATACCTTTTTATGGAGAAATGATAACCGCGAGATGGGGATATGAGGCATTGTCAGTATATGAATTTCTTGAAAATGACTACCAAAAAGACTTTAATGAGTATGACAAAGCTATGAGTATAGCCGAATACAGAAAAAATTATTGGGTATTCAACCTTAAGAATAAAACTGATTTTATTGAACGATCGCTAAATCAACCTGAAAGCAAAGCTGAAATAATTCAGGATTTAGAAGTGCTCAGAAATGAAATCAGAAAAGAAGAAGAATTTAATCCCAAAATACTTTTTGGAAACCAGGACAGTCTTTATTTTGAAAAGATTTCTATAAATATAACGACTAATTTAAAAGACTACCTCGATAAAGTAAACAGGTATTATATTAAATTATATAATAAAGCCAATGCAGGCAGAGACGATATTGTCGCTAAATATCAACAAACTCCCGCGGATAAAGAGAAATTCCTCGCGAAAAAAAGAAAATGTTATAATGAGAATTTGTCTGACTTTGTAACCAATTCAAACGAGGTTGACAGAATAGTAGAATACAAAGGTCAGTTATTTCAAAAGATTGATCCCATTTTTATGGATCCGAAATCATACTTTATCAAAGCTCATTTTTATGCGCCCCGTAAGAAGATTTTCGGTTTTTACCTTCATACATTTTGGGTTAATGTAATAGTCATCTGGCTTATGACTATAACTTTATACTTAATGCTTTATTTCAGATTGCTGAAAAGACTACTTGATTATTTTGAAGACTTTAGTGAAAAGCCGAAAAGAGTTAAAACATAAGAAAAGAAACTTCTAAGACAATTTTTAAAAGAGCTAGTCAACTATTTCTATCATCTTAAACGGAACTTTAATAATGGATTCATAGTCCTCGCCAGCTTCAAGCATATCTTCATCATCTTCTTCATAGTACCAGTTGATGACAATGTCTTTTTTAGCTTTAAAAATAGATTCTAATTTCTTGAAAACATCAAGAATACATTTGGATGAACTGGTATTAAAATACTCAAGCTGTACATTTACTTTTGTTTGAGCAGCAGGAACGCTTCCATATTTTTCCAACCATTCTACCAATGGCTTATAAAATTCTATTGAATTTTCAGGGATTGATCTTCCTTTAATTTCAATAACGCCATCCTGAGCATCAAATTTAACACTTGGAGTTTTGGGTGTACCTTCAATTACTAATGGTTCCATACCTATAAAATTTAATTTATGAATTTGAAATAAATATATTTAAACTATAAAAATAATATTCTTCCGAAACCTGATGAAATTTATATTCCATTTTTTTACCCGTTTTGCGGGCAATATCAATAAGACCTAATCCACCCCCTCCTTTTGCAGATAATTTTTGATGGTTCAGGATGAATTTATACATCTCTTTCAATTCTTCCTGAGTTAAAGAATTAATTTTATCTATCTTCTCACTTAAAAATTTTATCTTACTTGCCGTTATATAATTCCCGTTGATGATTCTGTATTCACCTTCATTTTTAGTTATGACTACAACAATAAACTTTTTATCAACATGAAATTCTTCCGGTAAATCAATATTATGGTGGAAAAGATTCTGAAGGCTTTCAACCAGAACATTATAAATCTTTTTTCTTGCTTTGGTTTCTTCAGGATTATTGTTATCAAAGTATTTCTCAACATCTGCAAGTATATTACTGATTACATCGGATGTAATAGACCCTTTGCAGGAGAGCAAAACTTCTCCTGTATGCAATTCAGTAAAATACTCATTAAAATTAAAGCTCATAGATGGCTTTGGTTATCAAAAATGCGGTATATTAATTATCAAAAATACAAATATAAAAAAATACTTTCAACATATATAGAATATTTTATGACTTTAGTTTGTTCCTGTCATTATCTCTTTTATTCCCTTGTACATTCTGTAACATTGATATTTGCCTTCTAATGCACCGTTAAATAGAGTTATTCTCCTTGGCGGATGCAAATGTATATTATAAATTGCATCTAAATTACATGAAAAAATCCAACATTCATAGCCCGAATACTTTTTTTTTAGGGTATCCCCTATGTTTTTATATAATTCAAACAAACCATCTTCTTTAATCCTCTCTCCATAAGGTGGATTCATGATTATTAATCCGCTATCAAAGGATGGTTCCAAATCTTCAAATGAGGAATTGATAACATGGATCCTTGAAGTTAATGATGCATTTTTTATATTCGCTTTTGTAATATTCACGGCTTTGACTGACACATCTGATCCAATGATCTGATATGCAAAATCTTTTGTATCAATCACATCATCTATAACATCATCAAATAATGATTGTTCAAAGTCGTTCCATTTCTCAAAACCGAACTGGTTCCGGAAGATACCGGGAGGAACATGGTATGCCATGAGAGCAGCTTCAATAGGAATTGTTCCGGAACCGCACATGGGATCAATAATATTTGTTTTTCCCTCCCACCCCGATAGTTTGATCAACCCTGCAGCCAATACTTCATTCAGGGGAGCAATGTCCGTTTGTGTCCTGTATCCCCTTTTAAATAAAGGTTCTCCTGAACTGTTTAATGAAATAATACATTTATCTTCAGCAATATAGAGGTTGATCAATAAGTCCGGATTTTCAGTGTCAACAAAAGGTCGCTTGCCTGTTCGATCCCTGAATTGATCAACAATAGCATCTTTAACTTTTAAAGCGGCAAACTGAGAATGTTTGAAAATAGTTGAATTCACTGCATTTTCAATGGCAAAGGTCCTCTTTACATCTAAAAATACACTCCAGTCAAAATTATATATCTGCTGGTACAGACTGTCCTCATTTTGAGCCGTAAACTCAAATATTGGTTTTAAAACGCTGATGGCTGTTCTCAGATTATAGTTTAACTTATAGAGTAAATAATTATTGCCTTTAAACTGCACAGCACGGTTTTTTACAACTACATTTTTAACATCCATTTCCTCCAGCTCTTTGGTAAGAACTGACTCTAAGCCATAAAAAGTTTTTACAACTATATCAAATGATTCTTTTATATTTTCCAAAGTAGTTTTCTAATGTATTATAAGTGCATCTCTAAAAAACCAGATTTCTGAGGCGGACGCGTTGTTAGAGGTGTCCTATTGATTTAAAGTCTCCAATGCTTTTAATATGACCGGATTATCCTGATTCATGATTTCAAAAAATTCATTGGTATCCCATACATCTCGTGCAATATATGCCTTTAAAAGATTTACAATTTGTTTTTTTGATTTCTGAAACTGATCTTTATTTTCTGAAATTCCCTCTTTTTTGGCAAAAGCAACTAAATCATCAAGGATTTGATTGTCTATACTAAAATTTTTATCAAAAGAAGAGAATACCGGGTAGTTTCTTTTCAATTCCTCACGATGGGTATCAATATAATTTAAGACGAATTTGTTTAATGTTCCTTTTCTGATAATACTTGAAAAATACTCAGTATTATCAGCCGTATCAAGAGCAACAAAGATATCAGGCATAATACCACCTCCCCCATAGACCAAACGCTTTTTCACCAAAGTAAAATACTTGAGAGAATCCGAAAAATGAATACTGTCTTTATTGCTAAGTTCACCATGTTTGTATCGGTTTGCCAGATCTTTTTCATATTCATCCACACCTTCTTTATATGATTTCTGTATCAATCTGCCTGTAGGCGTATAATAGCGGGCAATTGTCAATTTAAGCATGGATCCATCCGGTAATTCCAATTGCTGCTGAACCAATCCCTTTCCAAAGGACCTGCGCCCTATTATAGTTCCTCTATCCCAATCCTGAATGGCACCGGCTAATATTTCACTGGCCGAAGCAGAACTTTCATCTATCAGAACAACAAGTTTTCCACTCTGGAAACTACCTTCACCCGCTGAAATATAAGCATGGTTCGGGCTATGAACACCTTCTGAATGAACACCTTTTGTATAAACAATCATTTTCCCTTTTTCTAAAAACTGATTGGCCAGATAAACAGCTTTATCTAAATAACCACCTCCATTTCCGGTAAGATCAAGAATAAGGTTCTGCATATGTTGCGATTTCAGTTTGAATATTGCAGAATCAAACTCAGTACCGGTTGTTTCGGAAAACCTGTTAAGCTTGATATACCCGGTTTCCTTGTTTATCATGTATGAAGCATCCAGACTGAAAATAGGTATCTTATCTCTGATAATGGTAAAATCAATTAAATTCTTTTCATTCCTTCGTTTAATAGATACAGTGACTTTAGTTCCCTTTTCTCCTCTAAGTTTGGAGAATACATCTTTATTTGTAATGCCAATCCCTGCTACATTTTTTTGATCTATTTCAATTATTTTATCACCTGAAAGAATACCTAATTTTTCAGACGGACCACCAGGTATCGCGTTAATAACAAAGATCGTATCGTTTAAAATATTAAATGAAACACCTATCCCTTCAAAGTTTCCATGAAGAGGTTCGTTCATTTCTTTCACTTCTTCAGCTGTAAGATAGGATGAATGAGGATCAAGTCCTTTCAACATCTCGATAATAGCTGTTTCAACTAATTTATTTTCATTTACAGTATCAACATATTTTGTTTTAATCAGATCAATGGCGCTAATTAATTTAAGTTCATTTAAACTTATATTTAACTCTTTATCTTTAAAACTCTGAGAAAAAACCTGTTGTTTTAAACTAACAAACAGACACAATACGACAACATAGAAAATTTTTCTGTTTTTCATTGGATACAAAGTATATGTTGGATTTGATAGATTAGAAGTCAATTTTTTCAAATTATTTTATTTCTATAAGTTTTATTGGTATTCCGGATACTTCTGATAATTCACGTGCAGAATCAGCCATCTGGGAATCGTCAGAATCATAATACCAAAAAATATTAATTTTAACATTTTTATGATACATATTACTGAATATCTGAAGTGTTTCCAGGATGGCACGATAGGAAGCCGAATTATAATAAGTGAGTTTAAAATTAACGGTTACCTGCACATTTTCTTTTACCAATACAGCATAGGTATTGCTGTAGTCGTAAATACATTTCAGAATAGGAACATAAAACTCTGTGGCATCCTCAGGTAATGAAAAGCCAACAAATTCAAAAAAATGATTATCCGGGTCAAGTATCACACCTGGCTTAGATTTTGTAGACTCTATTACGATCTTATTCATCAATATTTATTTTAGTTAGAAACGAACTATTTTTAGGGTTTTAAATTTACAAAATAAAAAGGAATTTTCCAAGTTATTCCCATTCAATTGTTGCCGGAGGTTTGGAACTTATATCGTAAACCACCCTGTTTATCCCTTTTACACAATTAATAATCTCATTTGAAATAATCCCTAAAAAATCAAAAGGCAGATGACACCAATCCGCTGTCATTCCATCTGTAGATGTAACAGCCCGCAACGCGACTACATTTTCATAGGTTCTTTCATCACCCATAACTCCTACAGACTTTATCGGTAAAAGAATTGCAGCAGCTTGCCACACGGAATCGTATAACTTATGCGCCTTTAAGCCTTCAATAAATATATGATCCACATCCTGTAGTATCCGTACCTTTTCAGCAGTAATAGTACCCAGTATCCTTATTGCCAATCCCGGACCAGGAAAAGGATGTCTTTTTAATAAGACTTCATCCAATCCTATTGTTTCTCCAACTCTTCTTACTTCATCTTTAAAGAGTAATTTTAATGGCTCAACTATTTTCAGGTTTATCTTTTCAGGCAACCCTCCTACATTATGATGAGATTTAATGGTTGCTGAAGGACCATTCACAGATACTGATTCAATAATGTCAGGATAAATGGTTCCTTGTCCCAACCATTTTACATTTTTAATTTTTTTGGCTTCTTCTTCAAAGACTTCTATAAAACAACGACCTATGATCTTACGTTTCTTTTCGGGTTCACTGACATTTTCTAATTCAGAAAGAAATTTATTTTTTGCATCCACACCGGTAACAGATAACCCCATATGCTTGTATGATGCTAACACATCCTGATATTCATTTTTTCGTAACAACCCGTTGTCAACAAAAATACAGGTGAGATTTTTTCCAATAGCTTTATGAACTAACAAGGCGGCAACCGATGAATCCACACCACCGGATAAGCCCAATATAACTTTATCCTCTTTAATGGTATTTTTTAAATCTTTCACCGTGCTTTCAACGAATGAAGCAGGTGTCCAATCCTGTTTACAATGACAAATAGAAACCACAAAATTTCTTAATATCTGCAACCCCTCCGTTGTATGATATACTTCCGGATGAAACTGTATTCCGAAAGTTTCTTCATTTTCAATCTGAAACGCACCGAATTTAACATCTTTTGTACTGCCAATGATATTAAAATTACCGGGAACATCCGTTATCGTATCTCCATGTGACATCCAAACCTGAGTATTCTGACTGACCTTATTAAACAATTGATTTTTTTGATCAACATATTCCAGATTGGATCTGCCATATTCACGATGCTTCGAAGGGATTACTGTACCACCATTGGAATAAACCAGATATTGAGCGCCATAACAAATTCCCAAAATAGGAATTTTTTTCCTGAATGACATCAGATCGGGATGCGGCGCATTGACTTCACCTACCGAGAATGGACTGCCTGATAAAACAATACCTTTAACGTACGAATCTATTATACTCATCTTATGAAAAGGATGAATCTCACAATATACATTCAGTTCCCGAATTCTTCTTGCTATCAGTTGCGTATATTGTGAACCAAAATCGAAGATAATAATCTTTTCCAAACCTATTATTTTTTAAACAGAACAAAGATAGTGTATAATCTGTAAATAATAATCAAATTGATGCTAACATAAAGTTGAACCATCAAACCTCAAACTCCAACCCTTCTTCCGCGAGAAAAGTTTCCGGGAAAATAGTTCTGGCTTCATCAAGTAAAATACTCAGATCTTTATAACGGGTTGAGAAATGACCGATAATCAGTTTCTTTGCATGAGCAGCTTTAGCAATAGCTGCCGCTTGAACAGATGTCGAATGATACGTTTCTTTGGCCAATGTACTATTTCCAGAAGCAAATGTTGCCTCATGATATAATAAATTAACATCCTGTATGTGTTTGATGATACTTTCAGTATAGCGGGTATCCGTAATAAAAGCAAAAGATCTGGGAGCAACCGGAGGCGTTGTGATAAAATCATTTGGGATTAACTCTTTATTCTCTGTTACCAAATCCTCACCTTGCTTGATGGAAACAATTTTGGATATAGGAATCTGATATTTAGTTATCATTTCTTTCTTCATGTTTCTTTCTTTGGCTTTTTCCTTAAAAATAAAGCCGACACAGGGAATTCTGTGTTTCAGAGGAAGTACGCTTATGGTTAGTTTTTTATCTTCATATATTTCCTGAATGCTTTTTACCCCGAAGGAATGATGAATGATAGAAAAGGAAAAACCGGCACCGAAATATTTTAAATAATCAGCTATAATATCTTTCAATAAAGAATTTCCATACAGGTGTAAATCATTTTTACGTCCCAGCAATGAGAAAGATGACAAAAGCCCGAACAAACCAAAGACATGATCACCGTGCAGGTGTGAAATAAAAATATGATTAATCTTACCGAATTTTTTCTTTAATCGCCGTAGTTGAATCTGCGTTCCTTCACCGCAATCAATTAAAAAAAACTGCTCATCATGATTAACAAGCTGAGCAGTTGGAAATCTCGTTGAAGTAGGCAGTGCTGAACTACTTCCTAATATTGTAATTGAAAAAGACATCTGATTGATTCACCTATGTACCGGAAATCAGTTCTACTGCTTCCTGTACATTGTCTGTAATATTCAAAACGGTATCCAATTGTGAAATTGTAATTAGTCTTTCAACGGCATCATTAAGTCCGGTTAAAACAAATTTACCTCCGGCATTTTTACATAGCCTGTTGGCAACCAGAATCGCACTTAATCCGGAAGAATCGCAATACCTGCAATTTCTCAATTCCAAAATTATATTCTTTTCACCATTCCCGGAAATTAAAACCAGTTCTGATTTTAATGTGGGTGCAACATGCGTATCCAATTTTTCTTCGAGAATTTGGATAAGTGTATAATTTTCACTTTTTTGAATTTTAAATTCCATATTCGAAAAATAATTTATTGTAAATTAACGCTTTTTCCTATTCTTCTGATTGATTATTTGCTATTTTCTTTTCATTATCCTGAATATCATCTTCATGCATCTCAACTTTCTTTTCATTTTCAACCATTTCATTTTTTATGGCAGCAAGATCGGTAATATCGCCAAGTGTCGTCTTTTCCATATTGCTTTTTGGCTTCTTGGTAGCTTTATATGAAATTTCTTCACCGGTTCTTTTAGCTCCTTCTTCAGCTTTTTTGGCATCCTCGAATATGCGACTGTGTGACAAGATGATACGTTTGTTGACTTTTGAGAACTCAATTACTTTAAAATCAAGCTTTTCATCAATTTTTGCATGAGTTCCATCAGCTTTTACCATATGCTTGGGAGTTACAAAACCTTCAACACCGTATGGTAAAGCAACAATAGCTCCTTTATCCATTACTTCAATTATTGTTCCTTCATGGATAGACAGAGGAGTGAATATAGTTTCGAAAACATCCCATGGATTTTCTTCAAGTTGTTTGTGACCTAAGCTAAGTCTTCTGTTTTCTTTGTCTATTTCCAATACGACTACATCAATATCATCATTTATATTGGTAAATTCACCCGGATGTTTTACTTTCTTTGTCCAGGAAAGATCTGAAATATGAATGAGACCATCTACACCCTCTTCAATTTCTACAAAAACACCAAAATTGGTGAAATTGCGAACTTTTGCTTTGTGCTTGGAGCCTATGGCATATTTTTGTTCCACATTTTCCCAGGGATTAGGTTTCAATTGCTTGATTCCCAATGACATCTTACGTTCTTCTCTGTCCAACGTGAGAATCTGCGCTTCAATGGTATCTCCTACTTTAAAGAATTCCTGTGCACTTCTCAAGTGCTGAGACCATGACATCTCTGAAACATGAATCAATCCTTCCACTCCGGTGGTAATTTCAACAAAAGCACCATAGTCAGCCATTACAACAACTTTCCCGTTTACTCTGTCTCCTACTTTAAGATTTTGATCTAATGAATCCCATGGATGCGGTGTTAATTGTTTCAGACCAAGTGCAATTCTTTTCTTTTCATCGTCAAAATCAAGAATAACAACATTGAGCTTCTGATCTAATTTAACAATTTCTTCCGGATGATTAACCCTTCCCCAGGACAAATCAGTAATGTGAATCAGTCCATCTACGCCGCCAAGATCAATAAAGACTCCGTAGGAAGTAATGTTTTTAACGGTTCCTTCAAGGACCTGTCCTTTTTCAAGTTTCGATATAATATCTTTCTTCTGTTGCTCCAGTTCAGCTTCAATAAGAGCTTTATGAGATACAACAACATTTTTGAATTCATGGTTAATTTTAACTACTTTGAACTCCATTGTTTTTCCAACAAATGCGTCATAATCACGAATCGGCTTAACGTCAATTTGCGAACCGGGAAGAAATGCTTCAATCCCGAACACATCAACGATCATACCGCCCTTTGTACGACATTTGATAAAACCTTTGATAATTTCATTGTTTTCAAGTGCAGCATTTACTCTGTCCCATGAACGCAATGCCCTTGCTTTTTTATGTGACAATATTAATTGCCCCTTTTTATCTTCCTGACTTTCTATATATACTTCAACAGTGTCCCCGGTTTTAAGATCAGGATTATACCTGAATTCATTTAAACTAACGACTCCCTCCGATTTATAACCAATATTAATGACAACTTCACGCTTATTCATTGAAATAACTGTGCCATCAATAACCTGGTTTTCTACAATAGTGGAAAGCGTTTTATTATATTTAGATTCAAAATTATTTTTCTCAGATTCACTGTAAACATTTCCTTTTTTGGAATAATTACTCCAGTCAAACTCATTTAATTGGGTTGACTTAACTTTTAAAGGAATGATGTCTACTTCTTCTTCA